>Ga0334893_1003357_pt1 | contig 10314 bp, 8 predicted proteins | sample GraSluR3_MG_5_FD_207218 | JGI IMG/M metagenome (GOLD analysis project Ga0334893, IMG submission 207218) | Sludge microbial communities from methane-producing bioreactor in Wageningen University, Netherlands - Granular Sludge_09_05-R3 | ecosystem: Engineered > Bioreactor > Anaerobic > Unclassified...
ACTTCCCGCCACAAGCATGGCATTTCCTCTTCCATTTTGAAGACGGTCCTTTGTTTCCATATCGTATATGATGTCATTCACAATTCTTACTAATCTAGACTTTGAGCTAAGTACTTTTTGAAGAGTTCCCCATCGTTGTTTTAATTTAACGATGGCATAATCTGTGAGCCCTCTTGTCTTTGCTTCAAACCATTTATCAATTTTTTCTTGGGAAGTGATATCTTGATCTACATCCCGAGCCTCATACTGTAGGTCCAGTACCACATTATCTTTTACTGCCTCATCGAACTTATAGGTATGGATATAGCCACCAAAGACTTCAATGCTTTTTTGCTTATCTTTCTTTAGTAAAGGTGTACCGGTAAAGCCAATAAACACGGCATTGGGCAAAATTACTTTCATAGCATCATGGAGCTTTCCAGACTGTGTTCTATGGCATTCATCTACAAAAACATAGATGTCACCCTTTGCCTTGAAGTCCTTAGGCAAGCTATTCTTAAGGTCAGCTATGTACTGATCATAATCTGATTCTTTCAATTCTCCTTCTTTTCTACCAAACTTGTGAATCAGCGAACCTAGTAGCAGAGGAGTTGTAGCATTGAGCTTCTCTATCAGATCTGCTCCGCTTTTGGTTCTATAGAGATCCTCGTCTACCCCTCTAAATACTTTCTCTATTTGCTTATCCAGTTCATCTCGATCTGTGATGATCAAGATTCTGGAATCAGAAATATTTTCTCTGATCCATTTTGCAAGCCAAACCATGGTCAAGCTTTTACCGCTGCCTTGAGTATGCCAAATGATGCCACCTTCACGCTGTTTTACTTTTTGTGAAGCTGCTCTCACACCAAAATACTGATTTTGTCGACACAGTTTCTTTACCCCTCTATCAAAAACAACAAAGTCATGGATGATTTCCAAAAATCGTTCTTTATGACACATACCAACAATCTGCTTGTCCAGAACGTAATCAAGGGATTCAGTGATTGACTCCACTTCTAAGGATAATCTGTCATCCGCTTTATCGTCTTCTTTCCAGGTCAGGTAATATTTTTCTTTGGTTTCTATGGTTCCATAACGCATACCTGCTGTATCATTGCCAGCCATGATTAGTTGCATGGTGTGAAAAAAGGGTCTAATAAAATTGGATGTTTGATTATCCAGATTCTGCCTGATACCTTCAGAAATTGAAACTGTACTGCGCTTTAGTTCAATGACCCCCAGAGCGATACCATTAACGTAAATAACAATATCCGGACGCTTTTTATGTTCTCCTTTGATAGAGACTTCTTCAGCAATATAAAAGTCATTGTCATACACATCATCAAAATTGATAAAAGAAACCGTTTGGTTGTTCTCTCCCATATGCTCTTTTACCTGAGCACCATATCGAATCAAAGAGTATACCGCCTTGTTGGCATAGTATAGCTTATCCACCTGATTTCCAGCTGCTTTGACCAGCTTATCTACTGCACGATTAATTAGATCAGGAGTATACCCTTTTCGAACCAGGTATTTTCTTAGGTATTCTTCTTCAATAGCCGCATTATTTTCTCTTTCATGCCAGTTGCCAAGATAGGTATAGTCAAGCGTATCAGAAAAAAGCTTGACGATTCTATCTTGAGTTTTTCTTTCCACTTGACCTACACCACTCATATCAACCGAATCCTCCCTGTCAAGAGTTCTTGCATCATCCCTTGTTTAATGGTTTTATATTTCTCTAGTTTTTCTTCCAACGCTTCAATTTCTGCGTCCATATCAGATAAGACTTGAGCTATAGCTTTTTGTTCATCCTTTTGTGGCGGTAATTTTATTATCATGTCCGTTAATGTATCCATTTTAATGTAAGGAGTATTACCTGCATTTACTTCTGCACTTATCCTATCAGCTAAGTATTTTTCCAAATAGTATTTGACATAGATAATACTTTCGAAAAATCCCATTAGAACATATGTCCTTTGGTAAGCATTAAACTTCCCTTTATAATAGTGAATATAACCCACGTTTGCTCCATTTCCAGAAATCAATAGTGCTTCGTCATCAAACGAGTATTTATCAATCCAATAATATTCCTTAGCACAAGTGTAAAATCTGTATATTCCATCGGTTTTCATTGCATTAGCATCAAGTTTCCCGGTTGTAATTCTTGAACAAATATCTCCAAGATTAACTTCTTCCCACTCACCACTAAACCCTGGAAGTCGTTTCTTACCTGTTAAAAGCTGTTGCATCGCTCCTTGCTTGATCTTCTTCTTTTTATCAATCAGTTTTTCAATGGACTTGATCAAATTATCTGTGTCCGATAGAGCTTCTGCTATGGCTTTTTGTTCTGCTGGTAATGGTTTTACTACTTTTGTTTCCTTGATAGAACTTTTTGAAATTGCAGATACCTTTGTTCCTGTTATATAAGGTAATAATTGATCATGGTAAATTGAATGATTTAAATAATAACCTAACCATTTTGGCTCAAATATGACTTTGGGCCGACAAGGTATTGTATGCAGTCCAGAAACAAGCTTTTGCGATCCAGAATTAAAAATCTCAATCGCTTTTCCAACTGTTTCGTCTTCAGCAGTATCAGCAAAAATTATATCTCCATCCTTTACTAAAGAGCGATTATTCTTAATCACATGATTTGTATTAATGAATGGGATTTCCATTGAAGAGCAATCTAATATTGCTGGAAATTTGATTAAAATATCTCCATAGTGTATATTCTTAAAGTCTCCACAATTGTAATTTAATTCAGATCTAGAAAATGTATTATTGGGAAGCAGTTCGAAACAATCATTAAAATCTATAACTTCCCATTCATCTGGTATGATTCCAACTTCTGTCACCTTATACCCTTCTGGTACCTTTCTTTCATCTACCATGCAAACCCCATCCTTTCCAAGTGCTTTTCAACTTTTTCAGAATAGGATTTTGCTTCATCTTCAAGTTCAGACAATGTCTCATCATATCTTTCTGCTAATTCTTTTATCCTAGATGCCAAACGATGTGAAACTCTATCCATCTCACTATTAACTTCTCTCACGATATAAGGAATCCACTTCATATCGACTACCAGAGTCTTGATTTCATCCTCTGTGAACACTTTATATTTTTCATTGACCTTTTTATCGAGTGCTTTAATGGCATCTTTCACTTTTTTATTTGCATCAGATTCATCATCTAATAATTTTAAATAGGCTTCCAATACTTCCAACTCTTCTACCGAATCTGGATCATCTTTGATTTCTTTAATGCGACTCTTCAGGCTACCTTTTGTAATGTTCCCTTTATCGTTTTTAATTTCTTCAAGATAACCTTCCTCACCACTGTTTTCTTCTTCAAACTCTTCTTTCTGTCTAGTTATCTCATCCTTATCAGCTTCAATACCCTCTATAGCCGCTTTTTCCTCATAGAAGTATTTGTCTATAACAAGGTTCTCTGGTATAAGATCTCTATCTGGAATCCATCCATTTTCAACAATCATATAGACATCATCCTTCATCTCTTCCAGCCAGTAAGTCATCATGTATTGATAGATATCATACTTATCAATAAGTGTTCTCGACGAGAAAGATTCTAAAATATCCTCTGCTATGTCATGAATTAGAACTTTTGGATCAATATTCGAATCGATTTTGAGGAAGCAATCTCTATGGCGTCCTGCCCAGCCATTAATAATGGCATTTACTTCTTCAGAGTAAAGAATAAACTCTTGGTGTTCAAAGACTGCTTCTTTGATTTCTTCATTTTCTACCTTTAAATCATAATAACCCTCTCTACCATTAATTCTGAATAGGGATTCTTTCATCGTGGGATAAACATCCCAATACTTCTGCAGAGCATCTATATCTGCTGCAGGAATTCCGCCTTGAAGGTGAGCGGAAATATCCTGGATATCTTCTTCTTCCTGATTATCTATATATCTTGGAATGTTGAGATTGTATTCATTGCTCTCGATTTCTTCAACAGATACCATTCTAGAGAATTTTGGTATCTCAAGTTGTTTATTAAACACATCTACGATTTTATGGACGTCCTGCTCTCGAAGTCTATTTTTGTTCCCGTCCTTAATAAATCCTTTGCTGGCGTCAATCATAAAGATGCCTTTTCTCGCTTCTGCATTTTCTTTATCAATCACTAGAATAGCTGCTGGGATCCCCGTTCCATAGAACAGGTTAGCAGGCAGTCCTATGATCCCTTTGAAGTAGCCTTTTCTAATAATGTTCTTTCTAATCTCCGCTTCTGCGTTTCCTCTGAAAAGTACACCATGGGGTAGAATGATTGCCCCTTTACCCTTGCTCTTAAGTGATTTAATAAAATGCAAAAGGAAAGCATAGTCACCATTCTTTGCAGGTGGTATCCCATATCCTGTGAAACGATTAAATTCATCATTTTGGGGATCTAAACCACTACTCCACGATTTTGTTGAAAATGGAGGATTTGCTACAGCGAAATCAAAGGTCTTAAGTGTTCCGTCAGGATTCTTAAACTCAGGAGATGAAATAGTATCACCTTGCTGAATTTCAGCTATCTCATTTCCATGGAGAATCATGTTCATCTTAGCCAATGCTACTGTGGCAACATCCTTTTCTTGGCCGTAGATCGTAACGCCTCTCTGGGCCTCATCGGCGGCTTTTAACAGCAGTGAACCACTACCACATGTTGGATCATAAATGGTCTGAGATTGGCTTCTAGCCTTCTCTATTCCTATAACCTTAGCCATGATTCTGGAAACCTCAGATGGAGTGTAGAACTGCCCTTTACTTTTACCCGATTCGGTAGCAAAGTGCTTCATGAGATACTCATAAGCATCACCAAGAATGTCATCTCCATCTGCGCCATTCCCACCAAAATCAAGCTCAGGATCCTCAAAGATTGCCACTAAGTTGGTAAGGCGATCCACCATTTCTTTTCCTTTACCAAGTTTGTCAGCATCATTGAAGTCAGCAACTGTAATAACGCCAACCAAGTCGTTAGCATCAGCCATTCTTCTGATGACAACGTTGGTTTTATCACCAATTTCCTTGTCACCTTTTAGCTTTATTAAGTCATGGAAGCTTCCGCCCTCCGGTACTTCTATGAGCGCATCTCTTTTTCCATAATATTTATCTGTCACATATCTCATGAACAGCAACACCAGAATATAATCTTTATATTGTGAGGCATCCATTCCACCTCTTAATTGGTCGCAACTTTTCCATAATCTACTGTATAGCTCGCTCTTTTTCATCGCCATATTACTTCACCTTCCGTTACTTATTCTTTGTCAGTACTCCTATTGTATCTACCATCTTCTGGCTTCTGTGCATCTTTAGGTATGGCCCATGCCCAGCCAAGACGGGCTACACCAGGGATCTTTCCTTGCCTACATAAGACTTGTACTCGGCGTTCGGTTAAACCCCATTTTTCAGCAGCTTCTTTAGTTGTGATATAATCCATGAACCCACCTTCTTAATTTATATTGATGTATACTATATATTATAATCGTAGAAACGAACAATAGCAATGAGCAATTGGAAATTATTGATATGCACTCAACTTAGAATATGACCATCAATAACTACTTCTTTTGCTAAACGGTTGAACACTTAAAGCAAAACTACATTTGCATGGGTGAACACAATCCATCTCTTTTTCCTTATCACCTTAAAACACACCCAATATCTATTGTTTCACCCGCCATCAAAAAATAGAGAAACCCTTGAAAACACCGTAAATACGCCATTCTCAAGGGCTGATACATCTATTTTCTTGTCAGCAGACAGACGGTCTCTACATGGCTGGTCTGTTGTATAAGAACACGAATTGTTACTGTCGTCTGATGATAAAGAACACGTTTTTTCGTTGGTTGATTCCTCATCTGATTTTTTATTACCTTTGCAGTTTCCATCAAGTTTTATCCCGGTTTTAAGAACAAAAATCACAACATAGGGATTCTTATTTCCATCTTCATCAATGTCACCCAATATAACTTTTTCAACTAAGCTCTCAAATATTTCTCTGTCAAATCTCTCAAGGGGAGCTTTTGTATTGAAAACTTTACGGAAGGCTTTTATTCTCTTTTCCATTGATTTTTCATTATCAAGAGTTATTTCTACATTCATCTTCTCTTCTTTTAATTCTGTTAACTTTTCTGATAGCTCCTGATATTTGTCCTCATAATCATCTATATCAATTGTTCCGTTTATTCTTAAATCAACTAGATTTTTTGCTTTCTTCTCTATTGATAATATTTCCTTCTTTATTTTTTCCAGGTCTTTCTTGTGAGCATTAGTGTCAAGAGCTTCTTCAATATTAGTCAGGAATTCCTCAATCATATCCCGGTTATCTTTATTAATCCTATTAAATGCCTGTACAAATGCTTCTTGCAGATATTTTTCTTTAACACCTTTGCTGTGTGCACAGGCTTTTCTTCCATGTTTAATACTTGTACTACATTGCCAGTTATAATTTTCATGATTTGTTCCACTATGCCATTTTCTTCTAATAGCAGTACCGCCACAAAAACCGCATTTAATCATACTACTGAAAGCATGTTTCCTGCTATATTTTTCAGTCCTGCCTTTATTATTAAAACATGAACTTCTTTTTCTTAAAATTTTCTGTGCTTCCTCAAACAGTTCTTCTGATATTATCGGTTCATGGTGATTACTAACATAATACTTTTCTTCTTCACCCATATTCTCTAATCTTCTATGAGTTATAGGATCTACAGTAAAAGTTTTTCCCATTAATAAATCGCCTTTGTATTTTTCGTTTTTAATAATTCCCCTTACGGTACTTTCATGCCATCGTTCATTTCCTTTTTTAGTTTTACATTTCATATTAGTTAACTCTTTTGCAATAACGAAAGCTCCAGCGCCTTCAACATATCTACGGAATATGTAACGTACTGTTTCAGCTTCTTCTTCATTAATAACGATTGTTTTATCAATAGGATTATAATCATATCCTAAACACCCTTGAAATCCAATCATTTCTCCTCGTTTCATTTTCATCTTCAAACCCATTTTTACATTGGCTGATATTGATTCACTCTCCTGTTGGGCTAATGAACTTAATATTACCAGCAGCATCTCACCATTCATCGTCAATGTATTGATATTTTCTTTTTCAAACAGAATTGCGACATTATGTTCTTTCAACAGTCGGACATATTTTAATGTATCTAGCGTATTTCTTGCGAATCTCGAAATAGACTTTGTAATAATTAAATCTATTTTTCCTTCAAGTGCATCATTAATCATTTTTTGAAAAGCAATTCGCTTAGTTGTTTGTGTTCCAGTTATTCCTTCATCTGCATACACTTCAACAAGTTCCCAAGTCGGATTTGATTCTATCAACTGTTTATAATGCACAACCTGTGAATTGTAACTCAATAACTGTTCTTCAGAATCTGTACTTACCCTGCAATATGGAGCAACTCGTATCTGTTCTGCAACATTAGCACTTTTTCTTCTTCTATTTAACAGATTACTATCTGCTTGAATAACTTTTACATCCCCCATACCCATACTCCTTTCCAAACGTGTTCTTATTCAACTGTAGATATAGTTTACTATAAAATACGTAAAATTTCCAGTCTAACTTGCCCTGACTCCATATTTATCTTTTATGTAATTTTTAATTTTCTTATATTCAACTTCTGTTATAAGTTTTTTATTGATAAGCTGATTTAGATATGCTATCTGTATACAATACTTCATATTATTATCCATTACCTGACCCCCTTAATATTGCTTAAAAGCAGAACCAATAATCAATGCAGCACATTGGTTATTGGCTCTGCTTTTAAAATAAAAATTAAAGGCAAGAGTATAGCTTAGCTCCTGCCTTTATTGCTTCTTAATTTATTTGGTATTGTATTTGCCACGCACCCCAATACGGGAATATTTCAGGCTATCTGCGGTTTGCAGACAACATAGGTATCTAAACCTCTCCCTCACCGAGCGAGCCGTCATCCATACGAGAAGTTAGGACTTGACGGAAGTATCATTATCCCTCTTGTGGATCATGGCGATTTATCAGAACCACTGATAATTTAAAGCCAAAAAAAGTCGCTTAGGAATTATAAAAATCCCTTCATGGCGTTTTCGCTTACGTCGCTTTCCGCTAATCGCAGCCACAAGAGTAACGTACCTGAAATATTGTATATAGACAGAAAAGAAAACACTCTCTGCCATTTTTCAAAGAGCATAGAAGGAATAAAAATATCCCCTCACCCTTTAGGTCAGTCAGAGAGTGTTTTTACGGAAAAACTTTTAAATTTTTTTCATTTCTTTGCCTATAACTTATTCAGAACATCATTAAATTTCCGGCTCATTTTCTTGATTGATTTTTCTATTCTGTACTGAATGGATGTAACCGGCATAGCATATTTTTCAGCCATTTCACGGTACTTCATTTTATTAAAAAAGCGGTCAGTAATTATTTGCTTGTCCGTAGATTCCAGTCCATTGATAAGCTTGTCCAACGCTTGAAGATACATAGCCCAAATCACGTCTTCTTCAATAGGCACTATTTCCGGTAATGTACCCTGGTCATTTTCAATTCTATCAATCAGCATTGAATCCCACAGCAACTCATGCCTTCTACTTTTCCTGCTTTGCACGCTTTCTTCTCTTTTTAATTCGTCCAAGCATTCTTTCACCTGCTCATCAACCCATATTTCCTTACCTTCATAATTGATCTTTACTTCCATTATTCATTTCCTCCGTTTTTCAAATTTTTTAGGGAATTGAAAAACAGAGGAATTTATGGAGAACGGCAGTGCTGGTCGACCTCGTACAGCATATTGACAACCCCTTTGTCCCAAAACGAAAAAAAGGAGCCGCACAAAATTGTGCGACTCCTCTAATCGAGTCATTGTTATAATTTTCCTTTTTAAAAAAGGGCATAAAAATAGCCCTGTCACGTTATAAACGTTTCAGAGCATAAATTAACGCCTTTTTATTCCAGTATAGCAATTATAACAGTGTCAAAGTATGGTGTCAGTAGCAACCAGGTTTCATTTTAGTCTCAATATTCCAGCACATAGACCTGCTTTAGTTCTTTAGCTAACTTAGGAATTAAAAATCCCCACAGTATGGTTCCCAGCAGTCTGATCGCTCTCTTTTTTTCTCTAAAATATGTAGATCTTGAAACACATAAGTATTCAAGCATTTCTTCTTCACTATATTTATATGGACTAATATAAGCTTTATAAAGCAGAGAATAATACCTCTCTCCATTATCAGGATGTGATTTCAACATAATCAACGCCTTGTCAATCAGATTGATAATACTCCTGCTTTCCTCAATACTTTGTAACCGGCTTTCAAATCTGGTTTTTGACAAATATAAATCAACATCAACCAAGCTACTGATCAATTCGTCCAGATGTTTTTGTGTAGAGTATAAACAATCTTCTCTAACTACATCTAATGATTGGTTTATTCTCCATAATACTTTATTATATAAAGTAAGCAGCAGCTTGGTATTGTGATACACATTAGGACTGATTTTACTGTTATTAATGCAGGATGTCCTATGAATATCCATTTCCTTATATAAACCACTTTCCACTTCCATAATTTACTTCCTCCCTTCGCTGTATCTTCCCTTGACAGAAGTTACTTACTGATATATTATATAAATAAGTAAGTAGTTACTTATAAGTATACACAAGAAGTTAAATAATGTCAATAAAAACCAGAAATTTATTTCTGATATGCAGAAACAACTTACTTATTACAACAGGAGGATGATACAATGAATTTTGGTGAAAAAGTCAAAAAACTGCGCAAAGAATTAGGATACTCACAAAAGGAATTGGCTTCAAATATTGGAGTATCTACAAAATCAATATATAATTATGAAACAGATAATTTATTTCCAAAAGATAAAAAGGTTATTCAAAAACTTGCCGAAATATTTAATGTGTCAGTAGATTATTTAATAACGGATACTGATAATAGAAATGCTCTTTCCAAAACAGAAGAGAATTTTATATCGTCTGCTAAAGAAGACTTTGGGTATAAAGGTAAGAAAGAAGCCGAAGCACTCGTAGAAAAAACAGCAGCAATGATGGCAGGTGGTTCATTGTCAGAAGAAGATCAGGATGCATTTTTTCAATCAATAACTAAAATATATTTTGATGCCAAAGCTAAAGCAAGAGAAAAATATGGTAGAAAAAATAAATCTGAAGAGTAAGAAGTATACGGCATTAACCGGAATACTTATGGGTGAAGGTAGGTGAAGTAATGATTAATATCATTTCAACTGAAGTTGAGAGATTAATAAAAAAATATAGAACTCGCAATCCATTTGAGATTGCCAGTGGAA
>Ga0334893_1003364_pt1 | contig 10299 bp, 7 predicted proteins | sample GraSluR3_MG_5_FD_207218 | JGI IMG/M metagenome (GOLD analysis project Ga0334893, IMG submission 207218) | Sludge microbial communities from methane-producing bioreactor in Wageningen University, Netherlands - Granular Sludge_09_05-R3 | ecosystem: Engineered > Bioreactor > Anaerobic > Unclassified...
GATTTTCTTCAATTATAATGGGGGAGATGAACGGGATCGGACAGCTCAACGAACAGCATCTGCACCATGCGCTGAAGATGCATTATGCCACCTCACCGGATCAATTGGAGGTTCAGGTCGAGGGGTGTGTGGTGGATGTGGTCCAGGACGGCCTTCTGATTGAGATTCAGACCGGCAATTTCTCCGCGATCAAAGAGAAAATGGCAAAACTGGCCGCAGGACACCGCATAAAACTGGTTTACCCTATTGCGGTGGAGAAATGGCTTGTGAGACTTCCTGGAAAGGCGGGGGAAGCTGTTTCCCGTCGAAAATCACCCAAAAAGGAGTGCGCTGTGGCGGTTTTTGAGGAGCTGGTCAGCTTTCCAGTACTCCTGGCAGAGCCTAATTTCTCGTTGGAATGTGTCCTGGTTCAGGAAGAGGAGGTTCGCCGGTATGTCGGCCGCAGGCGGTGGTACAGAAATGGTTGGGAGACAGTGGAAAAGCGTTTGATCACTGTTCTGGGCCATGAATTGTATGAAGGTCCTGCTCAAATGCTAAAAATGTTACCTGCAGACCTGCCGGAAGCCTTTACCACAGCCAATCTGGCGGATAAGCTGGCGATTCCGCGCAGGCTTGCTCAAAAAATGGCCTATTGCCTCCGTGAGATGGGCGCAATTCACCAGATCGGTAAACAGTGCCGGGCTAATCTTTATTCAAAATGAATTGGTGTCTTATTCAAGGGGGATATGTTGCTTGGCGGCGGGCTTTCTAACCTTTTTCTCGATGTCCTGGTCGGATAATCCCATCTGATCCAGCGAATATTCATGGGTGCTTTTATATTTTTTGGCTTTTTCGGATTCCTGGTGCAGGTTTTCCCGGTATTGCGCCGTTATTTCCAGGCCAAACCGTTCATAGATCCGTTCAACGGTGCCTTGCGGGTCCGCGACCAGGTCGCTGTAGCGAACCATCAGATATTGATCGGGAGGGAGTCTTTTAAGGTATTGATGCGGGTGGATGTACCAATGGCGGGCTTGTTCCATGATGGCCTCAGAGCCGCTGTGAGGGTATTCTTCCTCGGGATCACCATAGGTCTTCCAATGGTTGCTGTAAAGGCTGACGGAGGAAGGGATTACACGGTTCGGATTGCGGACCAGGTTAATGAACTTTGCGTCCGGGAATTTCTGGTGAAGGGTGCGTACCTTGGCAGAGTAGGTGGGGCTTTTGGAGATGTAGCGTTTCCCGCCGCTGGCGAAGACGTGGCGCTTGAGAACCCCGTGATAATAGTTCATTTCGTGGTTCTTCTGGTCCTCAGAGGCCTGTTCATCGTAATAGATATAATTCCTGACCAATTCCGGAAAGGGGAAAAAGGCAAACAGGTTGTAGGATGACCAGAGATGTAAGAAGATATGGCCGTCCTCCTCAATTTCGCGGAGGCCAGTGGGATGCATGTAGGAATATGACCGCAGGGCTTTGTCGAAAGCGTTGAGGAGTTTCTCAATCGGGTTGCCGACCAGCTTGTTGAGCTTCATGAGCCAACGGTAGAACCTGCGTTGCGTGATCGAAGGGGCAAGGTAGATCTCCCAGCTCGTCATACCTGTGGATTGGGCGTCCATGGCCAGCAGGCGGTGAAGGAGCGTGGTGCCTGAACGGAAGTTCCCAACGATAAAGATCGGCTGTTTGACCTGTTGCTGTCGGTATTCGGGGAAGAAAAGGTTGTCCAAACCATATGCAAGCCGGATGCTGTAATGCCAGAGCGGATATGCAAGGAAAATAAACAGGAGGATAAAGAAGCGTTTGGGGGTGAGGCGTCCTGGCGTGCCTTCGGATTTGAAGAAACTGAGGTAAAGGGTTTTGAAGAATAACTTGAGATTGGGCATAAGGGTTTACGATCCGTACTTGTCCAGAAACATCCTCCAGATGATATATAACTATCTGGAATTATACCCGTGCAGGACTGACCACAGATAGCGCTGTGACAGGTTCTTTGTAAGAAATCCGTAAGAAAGCTCTAATTTAAGGAAGAGAGAGGGTAAATAATGGCTAATTATAGTTTATGAGAATAATACTTTTCAATAACTATGGTAATATAATTAATTATTTCGTATATAATAATTCTTTGTTCTTTTGTTTTACTCTCTCAGACCACTTCCCTAATTTACGATCTCCTCTACTCTAAGTCTGCGTTTACAAAGCGTTTTCACCGTTTACTGGTTATCGTCCGGATTTGATTGTATAATCGCTCATAATTATATGTAGAGATCTGGAAAGAAGCGTTATGTTTAGTTAATGATAAACCTAAACGCATTTGTGAAAGAATCCGCCAATGTCAATTTTTCTTAAAGAGGTCACAACTTCATCTGCTTTACGCCGATTCATCCGTTTTCCCCTCCGGCTCTATCAAAACCATCCCTGCTATGTCCCTGCACTGCTCTCTGATGAAATAAATACCCTGCACTGGGACAAAAACCCGGCTTTTGACTATTGTGACGTCCGCTACTGGATGGCTTATCGGGATTCTGTGCCCGTTGGACGGATCGCGGCTATCCACAACCGCAAACACATCGAAAAGTGGCATGAACCCTATCTCCGCTTTGGCTGGCTGGATTTCATTGATGATACCCAGGTCTCGGCCGCCCTTCTCGGCGCAGTGGAAAGCTGGGCGCGCGATCTCGGCTTGGAAGCCGTTCACGGTCCCCTGGGCTTCACGGATCTCGATCGCGAAGGGATGTTAATTGAGGGTTTTAACGAGGTAGCGACCCTGGCGACCCTCTATAACTATCCGTATTATTCTCACCATCTGGAAGCCCTTGGCTACCGGAAGGATATCGATTGGTTAGAATATGAACTGACTGTGCCAGAGAAACTTGATGAGCGTATCTCGAAGGCGGCAGAGATTGTTTTACAACGCAACAATCTCCATCTTTTACACGCTAAACGGAAAAAAGACCTGCTGGATTACGCTGAACCGTTGTTTCAGTTGATCAATCGAGAATATGCCGACCTTTATGGGGCGACCCCCCTCTCAGACCGGGAGATTCAGCATTACACGAAGGCCTATTTTGGCTTTATCCGCCCTGAGTTTGTCCCGGTTGTTCTGGATGAACAGGATCAGATGGTCGCCTTCGGCGTGGCTATCCCTTCTCTCTCCAGAGCGCTGCAAAAAAGCCGGGGAAAGTTACTTCCCTTGGGCTGGTGGCATCTTTTGCGGGCATTGCGGGTTAACGACCGGGCAGATCTCTATCTGATCGCTGTCAAAGCGCGCTATCAAGGCCTCGGGGTCAATCTTGTCCTGATGGCGCAGGTCCATCAGGTCTTCAGGGCACTCGGTATTCGCAAGGTCGAGTCCAATCCTGAACTGGAAACGAACCTGAATGTTCAATCGCAATGGAAGGTATTTGAAAAGCGGCAACACAAACGTCGCCGCTGTTTCATCAAAAAATTATAATATATAGATAGAATCCTTATTAATTTGTAATTATTACAAATCCGATGACGCCAGACCCTGCGTGGACGGAAAGACCCGGTGTGAATTCAGCGATCAGCCGATCATCAGGTAATGTAAGGCTTTCTGCAAGTCTTGCATAGAGTTTCTCCGCACCGCTTTCGTTGTTGACGTGGAACATGCCTATCCACTGCACGGTTTTGCTGTCAACACTCTGAACGGCGAGCTCAATAAGGCGCTCACGGGCCTTTTTCCAGGTGCGCACCTTCTCCAGCAGTTCCAGTTTCCCATCCCGCATCGTCAGGATGGGTTTAATTTCAAGTGTATCCCCGAATCCGGCCGCCAATTTACCCATCCGCCCACCCATCGCCAGATACTTCAGGGTCGGTAAAGCGCCGTAAACATGAACCTTGTCTTTGTTCGCTTTGAGAAGGTCCAGGATGTCTTCCTTGCTGGTGCCGTTTTCCACCGCCTCTGCGGCCAAGATGACCTGATAGCCCTCAGCCAGGCTGAGCATCAGGGAATCAACCACGGTGATGTCAGCATCCGGGAAAGCCTCAAGCGCCATCAAGGCTGCGTTATAAGTCGCACTGACCTTGCTGGAGCAGCAAATACAGATGATTTGATCTGCACCTTCGTCAAGCGCCTGTTGATAGGCGTTTTCAAACGCGTTTGGCGAAGGTGCTGCCGTCGTCGGCAGGGTTTTTCGAGCGTCAATCATTTCAAACAGGCTTTGGTCATTGATGGTCTGACCGGTGATATAAGCTTCCTCATCAAATTGGATGTGGATGGGCACCTGAATGATCCCATATTTTTCGACAATTTCAGGGGGGAGACTGGCGTTGGTGTCAGTAACAAGCGATATCTTAGGCATATGATTTCTCCAGATAAAATAAGGGGTGAATAAAAAAGCGGAATAATCCGGTAATCAATAGAGCAGGTTTAAGATTGTAACACGCAAAAAAGGGATTGGTGTCGTTATGGATAAGATGGTGGGGAAATATAACCGGAAACCGACCTGTCAGGGTTCTTGCACCAGGTCGGTGAGTCCGTGATTTATTCTTTTTTTTCTATGTTGATGTTAACTTTTTCCAAGATAGATGGATAACCTGAAGTCTTATTTATACAGGCTGTGTTTAAAACTGCCGGCTCCAGGTCTTTGGCCAGCGCTCCACGACCACTTTTTTCTGGGTGAAGAACTCGACCGCGTCCTGTGCCTGTCCGTGAAGGTCTCCAAAGAAACTGTCTTTCCAGCCGGAAAACGGGAAATTGGCCATCGGGGCGGCAACGCCAATGTTGACACCGATATTGCCTGCCAGAATGTCATGCCTGAACTGCCGCGCCGATGCCCCACTCGCTGTAAAGATACAGGCCATATTGCCGTAGGCGCTCCGATTGGTCCAGGCGATTGCGTCTTCCAGGCTTTCCATGGGCATCATGCCCAGAACCGGTCCGAAGATCTCGGTTTGAGCCAGCTTACCCTCCGCTGGAAGCTCTGCCAGCACGGTGGGCCGGATAAAGTTTCCCTGTTCATATCCGGTGATGGACACACCTCGGCCGTCAACAAACAATTCCGCCCCTTCTTCAATCCCGGCAGCGATCAGGTTTTCGATCCGTGTTTTGCTTTCCGACGAGATAACCGGCCCCATTTGCACTTCTGGATCGAGGCCGTACCCAACAAGGCGGGTTTCAGCAGCTTTCTTCAAGCCGGGCATGAGCCATTCAAGGGTTTCTCCGACAGGAAGGACCAGCGAGGCAGCAAGGCAGCGCTGGCCGGCGCAGCCAAACGCGCTGTCAGCCAGGATCCGCAGGGTTGTCTCAGGTTCCGCATCTGGCATGATCACAACCGGGTTTTTTGCCCCACCCTGACATTGGGCGCGCTTGCCAAGAGCTGTTGCCCGGGTGTAGACGTGTTTTGCCACCGGTGTTGAACCGACGAAGGAAACCGACCGGATGGCTGGGTGATCAATTAACCCTTCGGCGATCTCTCCCCTGCCCTGCAGCATCTGCACCACACCAGGCGGAAAGCCGGCCTTATGGATCAATTCGAAGATCGCTTGCAGTGTCAGGGGCACCCGGTCGGAAGGTTTGACGATCACAGGGTTGCCGCAGGCTAACGCATAAGGCAGGAACCAGAACGCGATCATGGCCGGGAAATTGAAGGGACAGATCACGGCACTGATGCCCACCGGTTGACGGATCATGATTTCATCAATCCCGCTGGCGATATCCTCGGAAAAATATCCCTGACTGAGGGTTGGAATACCGCAGGCGACTTCCACATTCTCCATTGCCCGCGTGAGTTCACCCAGGGATTCGTTGTAAGTCTTCCCGCATTCCTCGGTGATAATGGTCGCGATGGCTTCCTTTTTCTCTCTGAGCAGCGCCAGCAAGCGAAAAAGCGGCTGGATCCGTTCACCTGCGGGTGTATCCCGCCAGGCGGTAAAAGCCTTCATGGCCGATTCAACGGCTTGATTCAGGTCGGCATTTGAAGCGCTCCTGAATTTTGCCAGCACAGCCTGATTGGCGGGATTTAGAACCGGGGCACCCTCCTCACCGCCTGGCTTTTCCCATCCGCCGTTGATGTAATTCCGGATTTCTTGTGCTCCAGTCATTATTCCTCCCGATCTTCTCTTGCCCAGGTTTTTTCTATTGACAATTCCGACAAACCCATTATATAATTAAAAAACGCAACACAGTTGCGTATAACGCAACATAATAAGAAGTGAGTCCAGATAATATGAGTGAAATACAATCCTTAGCCCGTGGTCTGAAGGTCCTCCTGTTGATGGCGGAAGCGGATCAAGGGTTAGGTGTCACCGAACTTGCAGACCAGTTAGAGGTCAATAAGGCCACCGCATCCCGGATGATTCAAACCCTTCAGAATTATGGATTTGTCGAGCAGGCACCAGATGGCCGCCGGTACCAACTCGGCCCGGTACTGGTCCGATTGAGCCGGGCTTTGATCAACCGGATGCCCTTACGCGAGATGGCCAAACCTTACCTCCACAAACTTGTTGAAACCACTGGCGAATGCGCTCACCTGGCGATATATGCTCAGGGACAGGTGCTGTATATTGACCAGGTCGAATCAGAAGCCACACTGCGGGTTAATGCTGATGTCGGTCATATGGCTCCCCTGCACTGCACAGCGCTTGGGAAGGTCCTGCTTGCATTTGGAGATTATCCTCTGCCGGAAGATCTTGATATGCGGACGGCAGCCACGATCATCACTCAGGAAAAACTGAAAGCCGAACTGGAAAAAATTCGCAGTCAGGGATATGGGATTGATGATGAAGAATACGACCAGGGCGTGCGCTGTATTGCAGTCCCGGTCTTTGATTTTCGAAACAAGATCGTTGGATCCATTGGGATCTCCGGCCCTGCGGCCAGAGTGAGCGTTGAACGGATCGAGAAAATGGCTGCGCTGGTCATCCGGATCGGACAGGACCTTACCGACCGGTTGAAATTTAAAGGATAAGGAAGATTAATGGATCAAGTCGAAAAAACCCGGGAATCCCGTCAGGAACATGCCCGGGCGATCGTTGAAGCAGGCGATTTATCAAAAGCACTCTCAACCGGCGCACTCCCCCAGTATCTCGATTCAACCCTTTCCGAATTGATCGTCCTCGGTCTGCTCAGACAGGGTGTCCGGACATTCTTTGCAGTGTTAGGGCACGGATCAACAGAGTTGGGGGAAGTCCTGCGGATCTACGAGGATGCTGGGCTTCTAAAAGTAATGGGCGTGCGGAGCGAAATCGAAGCTTCTCACGCGGCAACAGCTCTCAACTGGGTCAGCGGCGAAAAAGCAGCGGTCATAACGTCCATCGGCCCGGGTGCACTCCACGCTTTGGCGGCTTCCCTCGTGCCGGCTTCGAATGGGATTGGTGTCTGGTACCTGATGGGCGATGAGACCACTGAGGATGAGGGGTTCAACATGCAGCAGGTGCCCAAACATGAGCAAGGCCTTTTCCTGCGAATGACCGCAATCATGGGTCAATCTTATGCCTTACATACCCCTGGCGCGCTCTCATCAGCCCTCAAGAGGGGAATAAACACGGTCAGCCATCCTTACAAGGCAGGACCGTTTTATTTATTGATGCCCATGAATACCCAGCCGGTTGAAATACAAGGGTTTAATCTTAGAGAATTGCCAGAGGGTCTGCCTCCCGGGCTTGGTGCGGCAGCGGATGGCTATCAACAGGCCGCCCGCTGGATCAGAGACTCCCAACGTGTCGTGGTCAAGGTCGGGGGCGGAGGTGTGGGTGCTTCGGATGAACTGGTCCGCTTGCTGGACTTGGCCGATGCCGTTTGTGTGCACACTCCGGTGGCAACTGGAGTTGTTCCATACCATCACCCGCGCTGTCTGGGCGTGGGCGGATCGAAGGGCAGCCTCTGCGGCAATTTTGCCATGGATGAAGCTGATCTCCTGATTGCAGTGGGAACCCGTGCGGTCTGCCAGTCAGACAGCTCCCGAACAGGATACCCCAAGGTCAGACGGGTCATCAATATCAATGCGGATCTGGAGGATGCGACCCACTATCAGGATACCCTGGCGCTGGTCGGTGATGCTGCCAGGACGCTTGAACGGTTGAATCAAATCCTGATTGAGAGCGAGACAAAGGATCAGGCCAATGTTTCGCCATGGTTAAAGGCCTGCCAGGAGAAGAAAGCGGCCTGGGAAGCGTTTAAACAACTGCGCTATGATCAGCCGGTACTTGAGGATGAGTATTGGGGCAAGCCGGTACTCACCCAGCCTGGTGCAATTAAAACAGCTGTTGACTGGGCAAAAGGAAAAAATGTCCTGTCCTTTTTTGATGCCGGCGATGTGCAGGCGAACGGTTTCCAGATTGTGGAAGATGACGAAACAGGCCGGACCTTCACTGACACTGGCGCCAGTTACATGGGGTTTGCTGTCTCCGCTATCCTGGCATCGGCTGCTATGGCGGAATCCCCGTTCTTTCTGGCTTTCACAGGAGACGGCTCCCTTACTATGAATCCCCAGATCCTGATCGATGGGCCAGAGTTTGGCGTTTGGGGGTGTGTTCTCCTGCTGGATAATAACCGGATGGCAGCGATTTCCGGACTGCAGCAGGCGCAGTATGAACACGAATTTGCCACCTGGAACCGCGACCCGGTGGATTATCTCAAATGGGCTGAAGGCGTACCCGGCGTGCTGGCTCTGGATGGTGGCGTTTCGCCAAAGGAACTCCACACAGCCCTCGATAAGGCCTATGCCCATCAGGGGTTGAGCCTGATCCATGTACCGGTTTACTATGGGACCAATCCCCTGGGCGGGATGGGTGTTTTCGGAAGGTGGAATGTGGGCAACTGGGTCAAAGAGACCCAGGCCTTAAGACACAGGATTGGATTATGAGATGAAAGCTTTGTTGGAGAGAGAAATTCTTGAATTGGAGGCCAACGCCCGAGATTTACGGATTGAGAGTCTGCGCATGATTCATCGCCGGCAGGCCGGACATCCCGGCGGTTCCCTTTCAGCGGCGGAGATCATGACAGTGCTTTATTTCAAAGTCCTGCGGATCAGACCGGAAGACCCGGATTGGGAAAGCCGGGACCGTTTTATCCTCAGCAAAGGGCATGCCTCTGCCCTGCTCTACGCAGCCCTAGCGAGGCGGGGGTATTTCCCGGAAAACGACCTAAAGGGCTGGGGTGATCTGGATAATCACCTCCAGGGGCATCCTGACCGGCTCAAGACCCCCGGCGTGGATATGAACAGTGGGATCCTGGGGCACGGGATCGCGATTGGGGCAGGTCTGGCGCTGGCAGCCCGCCAGCGGGATCTGGATTATCGGGTTTATACCCTGCTGGGGGATGGTGAATGCCAGGCGGGCATTGTCTGGGAGGGCGCAAATACGGCAGCTAAGTTCCGGTTAGCGAACCTGACGGCCATTGTCGACTACAACGATGTACAGCTGGACGGCGCTGTGCATGAGATCATGCCCATGGCGCCCCTGGCCGCTAAATGGCGGGATTTTGGCTGGCATACAGTTGAGATCAACGGTCATAATGTCCGTGAGGTCTATGAGGCGCTGATGCTGGCAAGGGAAATCCATCACCTGCCGACGGTCATCATCGCTCATACGACCAAGGGCAAAGGCGTCAGTTATATGGAAAACGACTCCCACTGGCATGGCGTCGCGCCGGATGATGAGCAATTGGCGCAAGCTTTGGTAGAACTGGAAGGAGGCCAGTCATGACCAACTATTCCATGCGCGAGGGTTATGGCCGGGCACTGGCGGCTTATGGCGGGGTGAATCCGGATATCATCGTTTTGGATGTTGACACCGCCTCATCAACGCTTTCCGGTTTTTTTGAAAAAGCGTATCCGGACCGGTTTTACAACATCGGCATTGCGGAGCCCTGTATGGTGGACGTGGGCGTGGGGATGGCGCTGGGGGGCACCATCCCGTTCATTAATGGGTTCAGTGCTTTGCTGGCACTTAGGGCGATCGAAGCCATCAGGTCGAATGTCTGTTATGCCCGGACAAATGTCAAGATAGCTGCCAGCTATGCGGGGGTATCGGATTATAAGGACGGCCCCACCCATCATGCCATAGTGGATATTGCCTTCTTTAGGGCCTTGCCTGAAATGACCGTGATCGTTCCGGCGGATGGCGCGGAGGCAGGGGATTTTGTCCCTTTGATGGCAGAATGGGATGGGCCGGTGATGCTGCGGTTGAACAGGTCAGCAGCTGTCCCAGTCCATGAACCAGGCGGAGAGCTTGAGATTGGCAGAGGGATCCAGCGGCGGGATGGTGGGGATCTGACCATTATCGCTTGTGGTGCGATGGTGGGCCGGGTGATGCAGGCGGCGGAAGAACTGGCTGAAAAAGGGATCAACGCTCGAATTCTGGAAC
>Ga0334893_1003366_pt1 | contig 10294 bp, 11 predicted proteins | sample GraSluR3_MG_5_FD_207218 | JGI IMG/M metagenome (GOLD analysis project Ga0334893, IMG submission 207218) | Sludge microbial communities from methane-producing bioreactor in Wageningen University, Netherlands - Granular Sludge_09_05-R3 | ecosystem: Engineered > Bioreactor > Anaerobic >...
TGGATAGGTTATACTTAACTGGACAGATTTCTTAAGGTGAATTAGAATAAACTAATAACCTTAAGGAGGCCATAAATGCCAAGTAAAAGACCAAGAAGAAAGTTCACAGATGAATTCAAAAATCAAATGGTACAGTTATATCTCAATGGTAAGTCCAAAACTGTGATTCTCAAAGAATATGAGCTTACCCCCTCTTCGTTAGATCGATGGATAACGCAACATCAGCAATCGGGTTCTTTCAAAGAGAAAGATAACAGGAGTGATGCTGAAAACGAGTTAATCAAGCTTCGCAAAGAAAATGAACATCTGAAAATGGAAAATGATATTTTAAAGCAAGCAGCGCTGATACTAGGACGAAAGTAGAAGTCATCAAATCAAACACAGACAAATACTCGATATCAGCAATGTGTGCCGTCCTTAACATATCTCGAAGTACGTATTATTATGAAGTAAAAGCCAAAGTAAAAGATGAATCTTTAGCCCAAGATATCATACGAATATTCAAAGAAAGCAGAAACAATTATGGTACCCGTAAGATCAAGAAAAAACTCAATGACGAAGGCAAAGTCGTTTCAAGACGAAAAATCGGACGAATTATGCGTGAAAATGGTCTCGTTTCAACATATACAATTGCGCAATACAAGCCTCATAAAAAGCCTTCAAATGAAGATTTAACTGCTAACGAAGTCAAACGAGACTTCACAAATAGAGAGCAATTAGAAGTTGTTGTAAGTGATCTGACTTATGTCAGGGTTGCAGGAAAATGGAATTATGTTTGCATATTAATTGACTTATTTAATCGAGAAATTATTGGTTATAGTGCTGGTGCAAAGAAGGATGCAGTGCTCGTTTATCAAGCTTTCTCACGGATAAACGCAAATTTGAACGATATTTCTATATTCCATACAGATCGTGGTAGCGAGTTTAAAAATAATGTAATTGAAGGGTTGATTGAAACATTTGATATTAAAAGATCTCTGAGTCAAAAGGGGTGTCCATACGACAATGCGGTTGCTGAAGCCACTTTCAAAGTATTTAAAACAGAGTTTTCAAATCGGTATATATTCAAGTCGCTAGATGAACTTAGCATCGAACTAGCAGATTATGTGAATTGGTATAACAACATAAGAATTCACTCAACACTAGGCTACCAGACGCCTGTAGAATTTAAAAGAAATACCCTTAAGAAAATTGTCTGATTTAGTGTTGACAATCCATCCACACGTATTAATCTGTATGTCTTGTCTTTATCATTATCCTCAAAAAACGGCCAATCATCCTCCAAAGTATCACCGTTTCTTACGTTGATATTTGCTGGTCTAATTCCTCTCATAACTAAATTCATTCTTGTTAGGTTATAGGTGTTTTCCTTAAGTTCCTGTGCATAATAATCTATCTTGTTTTTTCCTAAATATTTAGCAATAGAGTTACCGATATTTATCAATAATGATCCTGAACCAGATGTAGGATCATATATCTTAATTTGCTTTCTACTCTTTAAATGTTCTGCAATTATTTCTGACATTAAGACAGAAACTTCATGAGGGGTATAGAACTCTCCTGCTTTTTTACCTGCATTGGCTGCAAACATGCTAATTAAGTATTCATAAATAAACCCAAGAACATCGTAATCTTGCTTTCCGTCCATAGGAATTCTTCTTATCAATTTAAGAAGATTTTTTACAGCTTTCGTTTGTGCTTGTGAAGTTTCTCCAAGTTTAGATAAACCTGTTTGCAATGTATTAAAAATTTTCTCAAACACTTTTTTATATACATCATCAATATTACGATCAAACGCAGATAATGCGTCCCTGACATCTGATATGTCAAAATCGTTGCCTTTTTTTAGCCAGGTCGAAAACAGATTTTCATACGCAATAAAATATCCCAAATTTTGTCTTACGTGAGTTGCGTACTTAACATCATCTTCGGTAACTTTTTCAATGTCTGCATTGGTTAATCTTTCTTTTCTAAAAAAGGCGAGCTCTTTCTCAGATGAGAAGCTTGCATAATTGCATTCTAGCTCAAAATAAACAAAAACACCTCAATAAGCATCAAAGATGCTCAAATTTGAAATGAAGTTTATAGGTCCCTACGATGTTTATGCTGCTTTAGTAATAACTGAAGATTTCTTGTTTATGGCAATGGTACCAGCTACAAGTGCAATACAATTTAAAAGACAATGCATAAGTGCTTTATTAATCCCTTTTGACCTGATTCCATCTACATTCAGATTTTCTTTAAGACGTGCATTCAACCTTTCTACAGATGTTCGCTTGTTGTAAAGGTTCTTCCAGGTTTTGGAGTTTCTAAGTGGATATCCATGGATTCTTGGGTTTTTCCTGTAGTTTAGCTTCAGTGTAAATCCGTAGTTTGATGATGAGCACCAGTTGCTGCCAAATGGGCAATTAACATTTCCTGTCATGTGTGGACATCTAAACTTCATGTAAGTATCATCTTTGCCCCAGTATTTTAGCTCATAACCTGCTGAGCATACTGGATGAAGTTTTTCATTAAGCCCCTCCGGAGGAGCTTTGCTGCCTCTGGGATTGTATGCGATTATGGGTGTTGCATGGTATTCATCAACTATGTCCCTGTAGAGATACTCATAGTCATAGCCTGAATCCATAAGGTAGTGCGAAGGCTTTATCAAGCCTTCATACGAGTCAAGGAAGTCCCTTATCATGGCAGAAGCAACAGATCCATCGTGGACACTTGCAGGAGTAACTTTAATGAATAAGGGTAGTTCGCTCTTTGCATCACAGACTATATGGAGCTTCCAACCAAACCATCTTATGTTGTTACCGTTGGTATCTCTTTTCATTCCCCAGTTAGGATGATTGCCATCATCAACAATGTCTTTCCTGGGTTTTGATGCTTCGTAGGAACTTAGCTTGGTGGAGTCAATGGCAACTTCAGCTCCATCAATTATTCCAGATTTAAAGGCAGAGATGACTAAGTTTTGAAACAGCTCCATCAAAGCAGGCTCTTTGGATAGTGCATCCTGAAATCTACTAAATACAGATTCTGAAGGAGTTTTGTCCATTATGCCAAATCCACAAGCATACCTGAAAGCTGGGTCGCTCTCAAGTCTTCTTACAAGGCTTGATATCTTTGGAATCTGTTCCACCTCTTTAGCTAAGAGAGCATAGAGAAGCCTTTCTTTGGGGTAGCCCTTTGGTCCTCTGGTTCCGGGTGTTTTTTCCATAGCAGTAGCTACTGGTGACACATCGATTTCATCAAGAATCATCATAAGTCTTGTTTTTGGACTGATTTCCATTAAATCATCATAGGAAAAAAAGCAATCTTGTCGTATAATCATATTAGGGTTTCCTCCTTAATGTGAACATATAGTGATTAGGCTTACTATATATATTCGACATTTTGGGGTGAAATCCTTTTTGCTGACCAAAAAAAGTTAGTTATTTCAACAATTTTAAATTATGCAATTTACTCAGATAAATACTTATAGAAAATAAAGCCAAGAATAAAATCTTTATATTCATTAGCTTCAATTTTTGATCTCATTTGATTTGCTGATTCCCATATAGTTGATGCTAGCTTCTGCTTATTCATTTTCTCTGTCCTCTCTTTTTACGTAAATTAATTCAATGTCATATCCTAAACCTTCCATCATCTGCACAAAAGTTTTATTTAGTACTCCATCATTCTTTTTCACAATTCGATTTATGTACTGGCCTGTCTTGCCAATTTTTTCTGCAAGCCCCAACTGAGTAGTATCATTTTCCAAACATTTCATTTTTATATCCTTTTCAATGTTATTTAAAATCATCTTTACCCTCCATTTCTTCACAAGGATATTAGAGTACTGTGAAGTTTGATTACACCTTTATACTATAACACATTATTGTTTAGAATTCAGCACAAAAAAGATTATTTTATAAACATAATAGGTTCTACATTTTTATTAAAACAGTAAGGTCAATAAACTTTAAATCCTGCCCACATAACCTGTCCGGTTTAGTTACGGTATTTCGAAACAATCTGACAACAATTCTATCAACTCACCGCATTTTTAACAGCAAGATTGTCAACTCACAAGTCCTATAGTAATTCTATCCATTCAATCTTAGCTTCTGCTATTCTTAGATATGTTCCCAAAAAACAAAAACCGTGATCATCCTTCCAGCTTAAAGCCAGATCTGAAATCACGGAAAGTGCTTATTTACAAACGTTTCTACGCTCTTACTTCTCTACCCTTGATAGCAATACTACTGTCTCAACGTGCGGTATCATATTACTCTTATACAATTTAACAAATCATACTGTAACAGGGGTAAATACTCAATTTCTATCCCCCTATTTTAACTTGTATAAGTCTCAATGTGGGTGCTTAAATCAGTAATATTCGTTTGAATCTTCAGCTGATTCTCTCGCTTCAACACCGGCCATTAAGCTTTTGATCCACACTGGTACATTTTGAAGCGGTGTTCTCTCCTTTGAGTGCTTGATTACATCTTCTAAGTCTTTATCACGCCAGAACCGATCTCGTATATAACATTTGTGGCAGCAGAAATCTGCGGCCTTTTCTTTACTCTCAAAATTCTTCCCACAATAGTAATATACATGCTGGGCTTGAACATATGGAATAAATAGAATAGCGATGTAATTAATCTAAAATTTACAAAGAAAACCTTGGCTGAACATTTTAATGTATCAAGGGCACTAAAAAGCATGCAGACGGAGGGTATTATCTCATTCATCAAAAGAACTATCCAAACATACAATTTAGAAAATCTTGAAGAGTTATTTTCCATATGAAAAACAGCATATAATCAATTTAATAAAATAGGCTGTTTCAACTTTACAAAAATCCAAAATTTTATCTGTTGATTATGAATGTAATATAACAAGTTTTTTTATTTTAATTTTAATTTTTTAATAATTTATGGATTACAATATTGACAGTTTCCTGGATCTGCTTGTTTTGCTCCATTTGGATATAATTTTTCTTCAGTATATCCACATTTTTTGCAATTGTAGTGATATGACAGTGCTAATTTAGTAGGGAGGCCACACCAGCTACAAGGTAACCCTTCCTTTTTATTTATCAACTTAAAACCTGGCCATCCACATTTCGGGCAGAGATTGAATATATTCTTAATAAGATTATTAGTAGCAGCCTCAATACTTCTCATTCTAGTTGGATTATATAATGCTCTCATATCAGTTTCTATATATATTTCTCCATCATAAGAATTCTTTAGAGCAAATTCAACCGCATTTTCAAGATCCGCTTTATTTGTTATACCTTTAATCATATGATTTTTATCACTTGTAAACTGATTCACTTTTATAACAACTCGATGCTCTGGAAATCCTTTTTCTACGGAAAATTCATAGGCCTCTTGAAAGTTTCTTACTACCTTATGACCATAATTAGTTTCTGTTGTGGTTGTAATGCCACTAATTTCTATATCATTCTCCTTATCAATTAATACTACTATTTCTCGGTTAAATGGTAAAAATGGAATGACTGGGTGGGGGCCAAAGGAACCTTCACTGGCAAAAGCTAAGGTTTTATCATATAAGTGCATAGCTCCCATTGCCTTATGTCTAGCAGCATCATATTGATCACCCATACGCTCTATATCTCCAGTAAATGTCCCAAACTGATCCGTATTAAATCCTTCAGGAACAACAATTTCAATTCCTAATTCATTTTCTAGTATCGGTGATATTACTTCTTCCTTTTTATGCATCGTTGCTAATATCGCTACACGATTTTTGAAAAGAGAGTGAATAATTTTTCTTTTATCCATTAGCTAAACTCCTTCTATATAGATATACTGGGTGTTTTTGTATAATTACTTAACTACTCGAATTTTTTCTAAATATACTATTCCGGCATACCTTGAAGACAAATATTTATTGTATATCTTTTCAGCCACTTCCACAGCTTGTTCTTCATCCTCAATTATTATTTCTATTCTTATATTTTCACCAAACCTGCTAAGCCCTCCAGATATTGACCTCATACCTCTTTGACCTTGTCCTGAGACATCGTGATAAATAGTGTAAGCTTTAATTTCTAAAGACTCTATATATTTTATTATTTTAGAAATTATTATTCTTTCAGTTATTATTATTAGTTTTTCTACCTGTTTTAACACGTTGAACCACCCCTATTTAATAAATTGAGAAATCATAATTGCTAAATGATAATAAAGTGGAATTCCAAGTATAATATTAAATGGAAAGATAATCCCTAAAGCTATGGCTAGAGCTAAAGATGGATTAGCATCAGGGAAAGTATCTCTCATCACTGCAGGTGCAGTTATATAGGACGCACCACTGGCTAAGGCTGCCAATATTGTTGCTCCTCCAGGACTCAAGCCAATAAAAGTAGCTAAAATTATGGCGATAGTAGCGTGGATTGGTGGTAGGATAATCGCTAATAAAAATGTAATTGGTCTGACATTTTTCAATTCATATAATCTTGAACCGGTAAGTAACCCTATATCAAGCATAAAAACTGTAAATACTCCCTTGAAAATATTATCATAAAATGGCATAAGACTTTTTGTACCTTCAACACCTGAGATAAGCCCAATTAGAAAACCACCAAAGATCATTAATGTCGATTTAGCTGTTAAAGAAATACGTAATATGTCTTTTATGGCGTATTCACTTTTATCTGTTTCTGTAGATTTCTTCTTTAAGCCCGTATAGCCCAGAATAATAGCAGTAATTAATGCTGCGGTATCCATGAAAGGGTATAAAGCAGGTACAAACTCCTCAAAATTAGCTCCTATTTGTTGTAGAAAAACTAAAGTTGATGTAAGGGTTACACTACTACATGCCCCATAATGTCCTGCTATCGATCCGGCATTAGACGAATCAAATCCAATCTTAGACATTATAACATATACTAGAGTAGTAATTACAATACCAATAATGACCGCGGCTAAAGCATATATTATTAATCCCTGAACGCCAGTTTTACTAACTGATACGCCCCCCTTTAGTCCGATAGCTATTAAAATATATAACGTTATAGCTGAACCAATCGAATCCGGTATTTCCAAATCTGATTTAACAGAGGCCGCAATGACCCCTAGTATAAAAAATAATATCGCCGGAGATAACATGTTGCTAAAAGCAATTTCTAAAGAACTCATTTTGTCACCCTACTTTTTAATGTATTTTATAAAGCTTTTTTTCTTATTCTTTTAACACTTTAATTACTTCACCTCTTACACAACAAGCAAGTCTATGGATTTCATTTGCCACTCAACTTATATTAGATTGTATAATCTTGGAAAAATAAAAAACCGACCATTTTAACAGGGGAAGTTATCACACTTATAGTTAGTGTCGATACTTCCTTTCATTAAAAATAGTCGGTTTAACTTCAACTGTTCATTTAGTTTACTCATAAATGAACTTTCTCAGTTCTCCCAGATATATATTTATCAAAGCATTATTTTTTTCTCTAAATCAGAAGTTAATTTAAATATCATAACTCTTTCACCATTTCTAGTACTAATATCTGTATGGAAAGATATAACTTCTTCACCAGTTTGTTCTGTAATAATTTCACCTAGTTTATCTCTACCTGCCTCAACTAAGTTAGTGCGGATTTTTTTTATTGACAATAAACCTTCTAGTGTTTCCGAGAGTTTATATTCTGCAGGTGTTAAGATACCCTTTAAGACAACAATCACCATGTCTCTGAGAATGTCAGTCTTAACTGTTACAGACCCTCTACCCAAAAAATCCTTTTCCCATTGAGTTAATGCTCTACTTATTTCGGTTTCTAACTGACCTTTTTTTATGGTTTTCCCCTCCTAATAAAGAAATTCCATATATTTAATTACCACACGTAGTATACTGTTTAATTTCAATGAAATTTATAAAGCCATTCGGTATTTTCATATAGACAATCAAATATTATCATAATGCTAATACATTTAACATTTATAGTGATATTGAAACCATCAAGCTTAAATATTAAAATAAATTGTATATCAAACTTATTCTATTGTCAATTTGTTTTTTAACTACTAAATACATGTACACCACTTTACAAGTAATGTAGTGATTTGAAAAAAACAATTCCATAAAATAACAAAATCAGATACCTAAATCCTAGGAATACTAATCTCATCACAAAACAACACCCTAGGAGGTATCTGATATGATTAGTATTTCCAGTAATTCAATGAAACAAACATTACATCAATATTTAATGCAGTATAGATCAGTTTTCAAGAAGCGGAGCTTTGATATTTTCTACTGGCTCATTATGGGGATCCTCTGCACAGAAGAAGTAAGATCTATACCATTTGTTTATGATAGTTTCATCAAGAAACACACCGATAAGGTTCTGAATTCAATATATTACTTTTTATCCTATTCAAAATTTCCAATAGAAGCCCTAACCACTATCACAGTTGCTATCGCTTTATCCTTGATACCAGAAAAATTAAGACAGAACACCTTATTTATAACAATTGATGATACTCTTCAAGCAAAATACGGTGCTAAATTTGATTGTTATGTTAAACATTTTGACCATACAAAAAAGAATGGAACCAAATATCTTAATGGTCATTGCTTTGTATCTGTGATGTTGAATATTCCTTTATATTACCAAGATAAAGCGAAGTACTTAAGTATACCAATAGGCTATCGCCTGTATTCAAAGGAGCAGAACAAACTTGAAATGGCATCACAAATAATTAAATGTATCATGCCTCAACTTGAGATGTTTCAAGTAATTTTATTGTGTGATAGCTGGTATAGTAAAGGATCTATCCTAGATACTGTAAAAGAATTTGATAATCTAGAAGTCGTAGGTGCAGTACGTCATGATACTGCCATATATGATCTTCCTCCAGCTCCTACGGGGAAAAGGGGGAGACCTAGAAAAAAAGGTAGAAAACTAAATGCCAGAGAATTTTCCTACACTAAGATAGGTGAATACTATGTTGCTGAGAAGAAAGTAATGACTAATTTATTTGAAGAACCTATTTACGTTACAGTAACCGCTACAGATATTAAACCGTTCTCATCCATAAGAGTTTTTATTAGCAGCATCAATCCTGATGAAATTAAAACTATAAATACCGCCCTAAATACCAAAGAAGCATTGACTGATCAAAATGAAGATGAATGTACCAGTAAAACACTGACTACTTATCGAATGAGATGGAACATCGAGGTGATGTTTTACCAGCATAAATTTTTTTGGTCCTTCGGTAACTATATGGTGAGAAACAAGGCCGCAATCGAAAGATATGTTAATCTATTGTTTGTAGCATATACTTTTGCGTGTTTGTTACCCTTCATGGACAAAAGATACGAAAAGTATCAATTCAAAAGTCCACAATTGATCAAAAGAACTGTAGGCGTTCAAATTACAAAAGAATTAATATTTGACAGTTTCGTATTGAGCTTCGAAAGTGCTAAAATTTATTCTACAATTAAAGAATCTGTTCAGGGCTTCCTCAATAAGGATTGGGTAGCTTAGTCAAACTTGTAAACTGGTGTACATGTACTAAAAACTAAAAAAAGTACGCACTTTTTTAACATAAACACAAAGCTTGAATGCTAATATTTACAATAGCTTTCAAGCTTTTTATGCTTTGCAAGTGTCAAAGACAGGATTAGCACATAATTCTTCTATGGTAAAAATATTTGTACGCCAAATAAAGTTATGGACTAGTTTATAATATAAATTTACGACAAACTGCAATTCTTTTCATTATTTTCTATTGCAAAAGCAGTATTTTCTCTACAATCGAGCAAAATCGCTACAGATATGTACTGCTATTTTGTTGTAAGGTTAAAACATAAAAGCAAAACTCCACCCGTTTTGGCACTTACCATTCACCAGTAATTCATTAGTTCTTTTAGAACACACCCAGAGTTCATTAATTTTATTATTTCTGCAAAGTAAACACCCCTGTGAAATCACCGTAAACACGCCATTTCAAAGGGTTCTATATTTATTTTGTTTCCATCAGAAAAACCATTTCCACATGCGTTACAACATAACCTTTATATAAAATAACAAATCGCACTGTAACCGGGGTAAAATTATCTTTTTCCACCCCTTTTTGATTTAATTAAGTCTCAAAGGGGTGAGCCAAAATCATATAGATTCTTCTAGTTTTTCACCCGATTCCCTACATTCTCGGTCTAAAATTAAGTCCTTAATCCATCCGGGTGCATTAGGTGCTGGCGTTCCTTTTCTTAAATGTTTAATCACTGTTTCAATATCTTCATCGCGCCAAAATCGATCGCGTATATAACATTTGTGGCAGCA
>Ga0334893_1003367_pt1 | contig 10289 bp, 9 predicted proteins | sample GraSluR3_MG_5_FD_207218 | JGI IMG/M metagenome (GOLD analysis project Ga0334893, IMG submission 207218) | Sludge microbial communities from methane-producing bioreactor in Wageningen University, Netherlands - Granular Sludge_09_05-R3 | ecosystem: Engineered > Bioreactor > Anaerobic > Unclassified...
GAAATTTTTAAATCTTTTAAAAGAATATTCAAATAAAGATACTTCTTCAACATGTATATTGCCTTTACTTTACAATGGCAAAGTAACTGTTGGGGATGGAGCTTTTAGAGGACCTAAAGAAATCATTAAAGCTTCTTATGAACTTGAATATTTTGATTGTGATTTAAAAATAGAACCTTATCTTAATGGTATACATACTTTAAAAGAAATTAATTTTTTAAAAAACAAAGAAGATTTTTTTAAAGTTTCAGAAAAGATTTCAGATGCAGTTTTTAAAAATATTTCTTTTTTTAAATTTCCAATAATTTTAGGTTCTGACCATTCTACAACTTTTCCTGTAATTTGTGCTTTTGAAAAAATTGAAAAAGATTTTGGAATAATAGTTCTTGATGCTCACTCTGATTTAAGAGAAGCATGGGGAAAAGATACCTGGCATCATGCTTGTGTTTCAAGATATATTTCTAAAAATCATAAAACATTAATTGCAGGTGTTAGATCTCAAGACTTTTATGAAAATGATTTTTTAAAGACAAAAGATGGAAAAAATGTTTCTGTAATATATGCAGACAATTTACATAAATCTTTAAATGATTTTAAAAAACAATTAAAAAAATTACCTAAAAAAATATTTTTGTCCATTGATGTTGATTTTTTTGATCCATCAATTATAAAAAATACAAATACTCCTGAACCAGGAGGATTTAATTGGAATCAAACAATGGAAATTTTAAATTTAATTTTTAAAGAAAAAGAAATTATTGGTGCTGATATTGTAGAATTCTCACCAAAAGGGGATGATTGGAATTTTTCTTCAGAAAGTTATTTTTTAGCAAAATTAGTATATAAAATTATAGCTTATAAATTTAAATAAAAAGCTTTTTATATATGTCTATAAATAAATATATAAAATAAAAATTGATTAATTATGACTGCAATCTTATGGATTATTATCGTACTACTTTCTTTGTTTTTAATATCACAAGCTTCTAGAAAAATATTTAAAACAGATATTTTTTTAGGGTTATTTATAATGACAAAAACAAGAAGATTTATACCTTTATTAGATAAATTAGCAAAACCTAAAAAATTATTAAATTTTTTAACAGATTTTGGAATAATTTTAGGATTTGGATCTTTTGGTCTTGATTATGTTATTAAAGAAAAAATAAAAACAAGATATAAAAGATTTTTAATATTTTTAGGATCTTCAATAGTTTTTACATATCTTTCATATATTTTAATACAAATTGTGTTTAATAATAATCCAATGATATCTTCAAACTTTATAGTTTTCATGAGTGTTTTAACTGGTATCATGGGTCTTTCTGGATTTACTTTAGCATCTTTAGTTTTTTCTGCATATGATATTGTAATTAAGTTATTTGCAGGAAATGCAGGAAATGCATGCCCTGGAGTTGGTCTTGTTTTACCTGGTATTAAAATGCCAAAAGTTGATTTATTAATTCCATGGTATGGTTGGATAATTTTAATATTTTCAGCAATAATACACGAATTTGCACATGGCGCTTTACTTAGGACTTTTAAAGCAAAAGTAAAATCTATGGGCTTTATTTTAGCAGGTATTTTACCATTAGGTGCTTTTGTTGAACCTGATGATAAACAACTTGAAAAAAAGAAAAATAGATCAGTTATAAGAATGCTTGCAGCAGGTCCTACAAGTAACGCTATTATAGCTATTTTCTTTATTTTACTTTATTTTTTAATAGCTCCAGGTTTTGCAGATTATTCTAAAAATATAGCAATTGAAAGAGAGTCTTATGTTTTCATTAATTCAGTTGATGAAAATATTTCTGTTTGTGGAACTGTATTTGAAAGTCCTGCATACGGTGTTTTAGAAAAAAATGATATTGTTCTATCTATTAATGGTAAAGAAATAAACAATCGTTATGATTTAAGTGAATCAATTACAAATGTAGATTTAAATAATTTATTTATTGTAAAAAACATGGATACAAATATAGAAAGAGAAGTTTATTTAACTCCAAATGAAATGGGTAGATTTGGTTTTACTTATAATGTAGGTTATGATCAAGATTACACCATTCCATCAAATTATAATTGGTATAAACATATAGTTGACTTTATTTTATGGACAGCAATATTAAACTTCTTGATTGCCACAGTTAACTTCCTTCCAACATTCCCTTTTGATGGTGGAATGATGTCAAGAATAATTTTTGAAGGTTATTTTTCAAGAAAACAAACTGAAAAGAAAAGAATGAGTAAAGTTTCTAAGTTCTTTGGAACTATTATAGTTATTTTACTTATATTAAATATTTTACCTTATTTTTTCTAAGTCTTTTTATTTACTAAGACTTAGAAATATTTCTTTAAAAGTTTTATGAATGTCATTAGAATTTGATATTTTTGAATTAATTTCTTTTAAAGCTTGATTTTTAAAAAGATTTTGTTTATATATATCTCTACCAAACTGTATTTTTGAGATTTGATCAACATATTTTACAAAGTCAATATATACTTTAATATCGTCTCTATTTTTTGATTTATTATAAATATGGTTCATTGTTTTAAGAAGATTTTCTTCAATTTCAAGTTTTACTATATCTTCTTTATTTTTCTTTTTATTACTGATTATATTTTTTAATTCATCTCTAATTAATTTATTTATTTCTTCTTTTGATGATTTTTCTGTTAAATGAAATATATTTTTATATTTTGATAATTCTTTGGTTAAATCAATTGCTTCAACATCTTTGATTTCTCTTGCTATTTTTTTAGATTCTAAAATTAATTTTTCTCTTTCTTTTTGAAGTTTCTTTTTTTTAATCTCTATTTCTTCAATTCTGTTTTTATCGTTCATTGAGAAATAAGAAGTAGGTTCTTTTGGTTTTTTATTTCCTGAATTAATTTTTTTAATTAATTCTGATGCATAATTTCTTTTAGCCATATTTAATCATCTTTTATATAAATATTTACTAAAGTATTATATTTATAAATAGTTGTTTTAGATATAAAAAATATTTGTTGAAGAAAAAGAATTAAATTTATGCTTGTTAATTATTATAAAATAATACTTGTTAACTAAGCATCTTTGCTTGTCAACAACGCCTGCAAGCTTGGCGAAAAGTTGAAGTGCACTCGTCGGGATTCGAACCCGAGTCCTAAGCTTGGAAGGCTCACATACTAACCACTATACTACGAGTGCTTTTTTTAAGAAAGAATGATAAAAAAAACTTTATCATTATAAATATTATATGCAGATAAAGGTTTATATACTTTATCTATTTAATAATATAGTATGGGAGTTGCAATTGGAAAACTAATAGAAGAATCAAAACAGAAATTTGAGTTTAATCATACTCATAAACATAAAAAATTTGGTTTTGATGCATATAATATTCTTTATCAGTTCTTAACTACAATTAGAGGTGTTGATGGAGAACCTTTAAAGAACGAAAATGGTGATGTTACAAGCCATTTAAATGGTCTTTTTTATAGGATGCTTAACATTTTATCTAATGATGTTGATGTTTTTTTTGTATATGATGGGAAAAGTATAGATTTAAAACAAAAAACACAAGATGAAAGAAGATCTAGAAAAGAAATTGCAAAAGAACATTTTAAAGATGCTGTTTTAAGAGGGGATCTTGAAGATATGAATAAATTTTCAAAAAGAATAACCTCAATTGATGATAAAATTATTCAAGAATCAAAAGATTTATTAAAAGCAATGGGTATTTCTATAATAGATGCCCCTTCTGAAGCTGAAGCTCAAATTTCTTATATGACTAAAGAAAATTTATTAGATTTTACAGTTTCACAAGATTTTGATTGTTTGTTATTTGGTTCTCCAAATCTTGTTAGAAATTTAACTGTTTCAAGAAAGAAAAAAATACCTTCTAAAAATATATATGTAGATATTAATCCTGAAATTATTTATCTTAAAGAAACTTTAGAAAAACTAAATCTTTCAAGAGAAAAATTAATTTATCTTTCAATGCTTATTGGAACAGATTTTAATGATAAAGTTGAAGGTGTTGGACCAAAGACTGCTTTAAAACTAGTTTTAGAAAATAATAGTTTTGAAAGTATTGAAAAAAGTTTAAAAGAAAAAAATAAAGTAGTTAATTTTGATTATAAAGAAATTGAAAATATATTTTTAAATCCACTAATTTCAAAAAATCCAGAAATAAGTAAATCTGAGTTTGATCGTAATAAAATTGAAAATATATTAATAGATAGGTTTAATTTTTCTCAAGAAAGAGTTGTTAATAGTTTAGATAAGTTTATTACAGCTAGAAACAATTCAAATAAACAAAAAACTATTGATAAATGGTTTTAAAGAGATTTATTATGGTTCATGAATTAGATGTTAAAAATTATGTTGTAAATAATGTTGGACGTTCCTTAAATGCAAAAGAAGTTAGGGTATTGTATGATTTAATAGATTTAATGAATACAAACTATTCTAAAAAAGACATTTTAAATTCATTTAAATTCAATTTAAATTTTATTGAAAAAAATAAACTTAAAGAACTTACTTTAGGTAAAAATGAAAAATTTAAAGTTAGTCGTGCAAATCCTTTTGAAAATTTACATTCAGAATCAATTATTGAATATCAGATATCTTATAATAAAAATACTATTTCAACTTTTGGTATTTATTTTACTATAGATAATTCTAAAAAAATTACTTTAAGGATAAGTAATATACAAGGATATATTGGTAATAATTTAAATAATAATAGAGCTGAACTTTTAGAAAAAAATAGAGTTTATATAGATAAATTAAATAGAGAACTTAAAGAAAATTGGAGAGTTAAAGTTGTGTCTTTGTTAAAAACTTATGCAGAAAAAAATAAGTATAATATTATTTTAGAACTTCCTTTAAAAACAACACATACAATTTCTCAATATCAAAGACAGTTAAGACAATATATTCAAGCAGGCCTTAAAGCTGGACTTAAATTAGATAATATTTCTTTAGATAATATTTATAGAGAAGGTAGTAAAAAAAGAATTAGTAAACAAGAAAATGATTTAAGACTGTTAAAAGAAAAATTTGAAAAAAATTTTGAGATCAAGAAGAAAAGACTTCTTGATTCTAAACAAAATGATTTTTTAAAAAGTAGAGATTCTAAAAAAACTTTTAAACCAATTAAAAGAAAATAAAATTACTTTACATTTTTTCCTTTCTTTTTAGCTCTGATTTTTACTGCCCCACATTTTTTACAATATTCCATTTTTTTAGGACTTCTCATCGTATTATTGCATGACATACAAACCCATATATTTTTTAATCTTCTTTCTTTTGCTATTGTTTCCATTTTATTTCACCTTAATAATTTTTAAATTGTTCTAAATATTAATATATTATGTTATATATTTAACATACAAAAGGTATTTAAAACAAGAGTTTTTTCTCTGAAGTGAAAAAACAAACAATATATAAATAAATCGTTACTTATTTATATTATAAACTACTAAATAATGTTTCTTATTTTATTGTAGTTTTATAAAATAAATTAATCTAAAAGACTTTATGCTCTTGTGGTGTAGTCCGGTAATCATTCTGGCCTTTCAAGCCAGAGACTCGGGTTCGAATCCCGGCGAGAGCATTTTCTTTATATGGTAAGAAAAAAAAAATTAATATTAAAATTAAAGGCGAAAATTCATGGGTACTAGAAAAAAAGATTCAAGTAGATTTAAGAAAACAAAATCCAGACAAAGATGGAAATGGAAAAAGAAAAAAATGAGAGAAACAAGAAGAGAAAGAAGATATTTAAGAAAAAGAGCTGCATCATAGATTAATTGATGCATTTTTCTTTTTTTACTATTTTTTAATTATGAAAGAATGTGTTTTTTGTAAGATTGCAGATAAAAAACTGCAAGCTTCTATTATTTATGAAGATAAAGATTTTATTGCAATATTAGATGGTCATCCTAATACTGAAGGTCAAACTCTTGTTTTAACAAAAAAGCATTATTCTTCTTATGTTTTTAATTTATCAGATAAAGTATATACTGAACTATTGTTAGTTTCAAAAAAAGTTGCAAAAATTTTAGAAAAAGGATTAAAGGTTAAAAAAATTGCAATGGTTTTTGAAGGACAAGGAGTAGATCATATACATACTAAACTTTATCCTATGCATAAAATTAATGATAAAAAGTTTGGAGAATTATCTGGTGGAGTATATTTTGAAAAATATCCAGGGTATATTACAACATTAGTTGGACCTGCTATTGATCAAAAAAGTAGAGAGAAAACTCTTAAGAAAATTTTAAAAAATAATTTTTTGAAATAAAAAAATATTTTTTTATAGATTAAAACGAAAAGTATTTATATAAGTTATTCAAAAAATCTAATTTTACTAAGTAAAAAACAATAGCTTTAAAAACTTACCTCCACTAGTATTATTTTACTGCGCTAAACTATTTAGCAAAGTAACTCATTTGATCCTAATTTATTAGGAAACTATGAGGTCTCAAGTTATTTTGAGTCTGATGTGGAAGATAAGACGAAAACATTTTTAGCAAAAACACTCTGTGTTAGAAAAGTGTGCAAATTTATTATCCAATTCCAGCTGATCCTGCTGGTGGATACTGCTATTGGAATCTGACTAAGACATGCAAGTCTTAAAGCCTCAGCTATGAGAGGTTTTGGCGAACGGCTCAGTAACACGTGGTCAACCTACCCTTTTGAAGAGTTAAACTCGGGAAACTGAGTATAATGCTCTATAGAAAAGTAAATCTGGAATGATTACTATTTTAAAGGTCAAAGAATCATGCTTCTTTGGCGCGAAAGGATGGGACTGCGCCAGATTAGGTTGTTGGTAGGGTAACTGCCTACCAAGCCGAAGATCTGTACGGGCCTTGAGAGAGGGAGCCCGGAGAAGGGAACTGAGATAATGTCCCTAGCCCTACGGGGTGCAGCAGTTACGAAACTTTTACAATGCGAGAAATCGTGATAAAGAGATTCCAAGTGCTTACTATGTAAGCTTTTATATAGTGTGAATAACTATGTGAATAAGGGGAGGGCAATATGCGTGCCAGCCGCCGCGGTAATACGTAATCCCCAAGTGGTATCCAGCATTATTTGGCTTAAAGCGTGTGTAGCTGGTTTGTTAAGTCTTTTGTGAAAGCAGCTAGCCTAACTAGTTGAATTGCAAAAGATACTGGCATGACTAGGAACCGGAAGACGTTAAGGGTATTTTTAGAGTAGGAGTAGAATCTTAAGATACTAAAAAGACCACCTGTGGCGAAGGCGCTTAACGAGTACGGATTCGACAGTGAGATACGAAAGCTGGGGGCGCAACCCGGATTAGATACCCGGTTAGTCCCAGCCGTAAACGATGTGAATTAGGTGTTGGGTTAACTACGAGTTAGCTCAGGGCCGAAGGGAAACCATTAAATTCACCGCCTGGGAAGTATGGTCGCAAGACTGAAACTTAATGGAATTGGCGGGGGTGCACTACAAGGGGTGGATGCTGCGGTTTAATTGGATGAAACGCCAGATATTTTACCAGGGCTGACAGCAATATGATGGTCACTCTGAAGGGGTTACCTGATGCGCTGAGAACTGCTGTATGGCCATCGTCAGCTCGTACTGTGAAGCTTCCTGTTAACTCAGGTAACGGGCGAGACCCATGCTATTAGTTGCTACTTTTTTTGCTTGCAAAAGAAGGCACTCTAATAGGACTGCATTGGTAACAATGAGGAAGGAGTGGGCGAAGGTAGGTCTGTATAGCGTGAATGTTCTGGGCAACACGCGGCATACAATGGCTAAGACAAAGAGTATCTAACCTGAAAAGGGGTGGCAATCTCAAAAACTTAGTCTAAGTCCGGATTGAGGGTTGCAACTCACCCTCATGAAGCTGGAATCCCCAGTAATCGCGTGTCACTATCACGCGGTGAATATGTCCCTGCGCCTTGCACACACCGCCCATCAAGCCAACCGAGTGGAGTGTTGATGAACTTTACTCTACTAAAGGATAAAGTTATTCTATATTTCGCGAGGTAGACTAAGTTGTAACAAGGTGTCCGTAGGGGAACCTGCGGACGGATCACCTCCTATTTTATATAATGACTAAACTAGTTGTTATTTTAAAAGTTTTAAAAACTTACCTAACCTGAAGTGTTTGTTTTTCTTCCACACATCAAAATTTCTTTAATTATAAGAAATTTTTTCTTTTTTTATTTAATAATATTTTTTTAAAAGTATATTTATCAGTCCATTATTTTATTTTGATTAAAAATAAATCTGATGTGTTTATAAATATTTTTGTTCTATAATATATATAATATATTGGTTCAATAGTTATTAGGGCTCTTAGCTCAGCTGGTAGAGCGCGTCCCTTGCAAGGACGAGGCCGCGAGTTCGAATCTCGCAGAGTCCACTTCAATTTTTCGCCAAGTTGACAGGCGATATTAATTTTAAAATAAGTCAAATTTAATAAACTAATTTTATTTTTAAAAACTATTTTTTAAATTATTAAAATAAATAAAGAGGTTATAAAACATGAATATAGAAAATTTTAATTTAAATACATTACAAGCAGGAGATTGTGGTTCTGACTCTTGTGGATGTTATACACATACAGATACATTACAAGCAGGAGATTGCGGTTCTGACTCTTGTGGATGTTCTAGCCATAATGAAATATTAATGGCTTAAATTTTTCTTATCTTCTTTTTTTTTATTAATTTATAAGTTATTAACTAAACTATTTTTTTTTAAAAATTTTAAATATCTATTTATACTTTTCTATCTATAATTATATGATATAAAATAAATATGTTTAAATGATTAATTATGATGGAATTTAAAAACTCTTTAAAAATACCTTTTATTAATTTTAAGTTTTTACTTATAATATTAATATTAAGTTTAGTTACAATCTTAGGAAGTACAGCTTCTTTAATTTCAATTGTTTTAACAGTTTTTTTATCAATAGGCCTTGTTGGTGCAAATATTTTATCCAGTCTTAAAAACTATAATTTAAAAACAATTTTAAAAATTATTGAACTGTCTGTAGTTTATTTTATAGCATCTTTTTTATATTTAATATTTCAAGGTATTATATCAATAATATTGTTAATACCAGTATTTTTACTTAAATCAAGTATAGATGTTGAAAATGTTTTTTCATTTAATTCAGGGCTATTAATAATTATTCTATTATTTATAATTACAATTTTTTGTTATTTAGTTTTAGAATTTGTAAAAAACATAGGTTATATCTCTTATATTAAATCAGGTAGATTTGAAGATTTTTTTAATTTAAAAAAACATTTTAAAATTGTTTTCACAAAAGATATGTTAGTATCTTTTTTCTATCTTTTAGGATATTTAATTATTCTTTTAATAGGATATATTTTAATTCTTTCAATATTAACTTTATTATTTTCTAGTATTAGTTATTACTTAATAGGTGTTTTAACAATAATATTTATCTATATTTATATATTTGTAACCTTTATTATTTTTAATGAAATTTATAAAGCTTATAAATAGCTTTATAAACTATTTTTTCTTTATATTATATATAGTGGTTTATGTTTAGCACATTTATTTAGAGTAATTCTAAATATCTGAGGAAGGTCCGCTCACCAAATATTTTTTAAAAAAAATAAAGTCCTTAATGGGGCTTTTGCATGCCTGAACAGAAACAAGACGGTTCTTTTCCTTTTAAAAACCTGTGATGTGTAAAACTGAGGGGAGAAGAAAGAGGCTGAAATCATGCAGGAAGCAAAAATTGGTGCAAGGAGTTTTTTTAAATCTCCGCTTAGATTAATTGCTATTAAATACAGAAAGCGGCTTATAGTAAACCACTATATTTTTTTAATTAAAAGTAGATAGATATGGTTGGATTATTTAAAAAACTATTTTCAAATAAAAAACCAGTTGTATCTATTGGTAATATTAATTCAAAACCAAAGGTTAAAAGAAAAGTTGCAACTATTTCTGAAAAACAACTAAGAGTTACAAAGGTTAATGGTAAAACACAATTCTATTCTGTAAGATTAAATGAACATGAACATTTGCATTTAAGTGTTTTAGGTAAAAAATTTATAAAAGAAAATCCTGAAATTGTAAAATTTATTTCTGAAAGTATAAATAATAATTTTAAAAATTTAAAATATAAAGATAATAACCTTAGTATACAGTTGAAAAAAATAAATTCAACAGCTGGGCTTAATACTGAAAAATTATTAAAAATAGATCTTACTTTTAAAAATACTAATGAAAGTAAATCATTCTTTTTAAAAGTTGCTAAAGCAGATTTCCTTGCAAAAAATGAATTTTT
>Ga0334893_1003375_pt1 | contig 10254 bp, 8 predicted proteins | sample GraSluR3_MG_5_FD_207218 | JGI IMG/M metagenome (GOLD analysis project Ga0334893, IMG submission 207218) | Sludge microbial communities from methane-producing bioreactor in Wageningen University, Netherlands - Granular Sludge_09_05-R3 | ecosystem: Engineered > Bioreactor > Anaerobic > Unclassified...
ATAGTCATCTTCAGCTTTTATTTTAACTTCTTTCTTTATTGATGGTTGAATTTTGGAGGTATTGGTGATAACATTGAACATAGCTAAAGCTGCATTTTCAAAAGCCCTTTCTAAACTTTCACCATAGGCTCTAAATCCCACATCTGCAGTTACATCAAAAAATTCAAATTTTGGTTTGTTTGATCCATTTTCTTTAAATTTCAAAAATTAATCCTCACTTAAACTCTTTTTTAATTTTTAGGCATTGTATATATTATAATTTTTACTTGGAATTGGAGTTTATATTAACCATGTTTGGATTACTTTTCACACGCTCTCTATCTCTTTCTTTATATTAACTGCTGACTAGGTTTTATAACAAGGGAGGTAAAATATGTTAAGAAACAGAAATTCTTCAATTCCTGATTTAAGAAAAAAAACAAGTATAATTGATTTGAAAAATGTAAATCTAACTGCATGCCTGATGGTGATATTAATACTAACCATAATGGTTATAAGTATCTTATTTGCATCTGCTGCTCCAAATTCTAATATACCTGCATCAATCTAAGCCAATCAGTTTAGGTTATTGGTTTAGTTTTAGCGTTCTTTGATTCTACATGTAGTAACCTAAACATTATCTATACATTTTTGAATATCATCAGGTTCAAATCTTAGAATAATAACTCTTGATTTTCCTTTGAAACCTTTTCCAGTGAATTTAGTATCAATAAGTCTTAAAAATTCCAGTTTATTCAGAACACGGTTGAAGGAGGAATAACTGGCATTGACCTTTTTACTGAATTTATTAAATAGTTCACCTGCGGTTAAATTATCTTCTGAAGAAACAGTTATACTATTTAATACAATTTTTTCATTTTCTGATAATGATTTCAGGGTGTGAATCAGATTTATGGAAGTGGATCTTTTCAAGGCTTCTTTAACATGCTTGGGGGCTATGGTTTTTGATGCATCAGCCTCAGCCAGATTAGCACTCACCCTTAAAAGATCAATTCCGACTCTTAAATCTCCGTTTAATAATGTTTCCTCGGTTATTTCGTCTATTAGTTCTTCAGATATAACATTAGGATAAAATCCAACTTTTACTCTTTCTTCTAAGATACTTTTTATTTCGCTACGATTATAGGGATTGAAAACAATTTCCTGGGGTATAAAAACTGAATTAACATTTTTATCCAAGGCATAACGAAATTCAATATCGGATAAAATGGCAAAAACACCAGTTCTAACTCCGGGATATACTTCCTGAGCACGTAAAATATCATAAAATATTTTATTAGCATTTTTACTATGAAAAAGGTAGTTAACATCATCAAGTGCAACAATTAACGCTTTTTTGTCATGGGCAAGATGTTGCATTATCTGTTGATAAATACGAGAAAATGGAACTCCAGTTTCAGGGGGTAGGTGACCAAATATTTTGTTATAAATCTGTGAAAAAATGCCGAAACGGGTTGTATGTAACTGACAATTAACATAGGCACATATTACTCGATCAGAATTTCTTTCCACCATTTCAAAAACTTTTTTAATAGATGTGGTTTTTCCGGTGGCACATGAACCTAAAACAACGGCATTAACTGGTCTGCCCATTTTCAAGGCAGGTCTAACACAAATAGCAAGTGCTTCCATCTGAGATTCTCTGTATCTAAAATTTTCTGGAACATAATCCTGGTCAAAAACATTCATATCTCTGAAGATGGTTTCATCATGTAAAAGTATATCATCAATTCCCTTTGCACTGCGTTGCATACTATTGTTTGGTGTCATGATATTATGCCTATGAATATAGAAGATGAACTTTCTATAAAAGACTTTTTTTGATCATGAGGATTGAAAAATCAACTTAAACACACAATCTCGTGAATAAAAAATAAATACCAAAACTTAAAAAAGACCAGACGGACTAAAAGAAACCGTTGACAACCTAATGAAATTCGCAAAAGAAGACCCAGAAGGATTCGTCAAATATGTAAATAAAGAATAAAATTTGTTATAAATGAATGTGTAACTTTTCTCTTTTGATCAATTCAAGTATATCTATGCATCCAACTCCATAATTTTTACATATTGTAGGAATTTTATATCTTTCTTCTTCAAGTGGTATTGTGGGTTGCTTTTCTTGAGTAACCAAAACTAAATTATAAACCTTTGCAAATGCAATAAGTTCAGGATCTGCCCATGTAAATTTTTGATTATAATTATGTTTAGCCCATTTTGGAAAAGTATTAAATAAATCAGTTAGCACCTTTTGGACTTCTCCACAAGGTGGTTTAAATATATCTTTCCTATTTTTTGCCCATTGATAAAACTCATCATCTTGATATTTCAATTCTTTATAAACTAAGCTTGTAGAAACTATAATTCCTTGATCAACTTTAAGATCAAAGTTTTCCCAATGAACGGGAAAATACTCTTTTTCATAGTTTCTAAGAATAGCACCTTCTAAAAGAGAACAAGTATCAACAACATACTTCATAATTTATTCCCCTTTAGAAATTGCATCTTTTATTTTTTCTATTGTTTCTAATTTTTCACCTAAAAAATCAGATAAATCACTAGAGGTAATCAAATCATTATCATATGCTTCTAAAACTAGATTGGTATAATAAATACCATTTCTTTTCAAAGCTTTCGACACATTAGGATCCTTCCTATTAACTTTAGTTTCCTTAATTTCTCTTTTTTTAGCTTTTTTGGGTTCTTTTCCTTTTTTTGTTTGAAAACCTCCTCCAATATAACTATTCCACTCCTCCTTTTTAATTTTAAAAAATTCATTAGATAAGCTATTAGTCGATAGTAATCGTCTGATTATAACTTCAGGGCTGACTTTAAAGTTTCTAGATAATTGTTTTAAATTTTTTTCACTCAAAGTACCATCTGTCATGTTTTGGACAATAGGATCTTGTAATAATGATTTTTCAGGAACTAATGTTTCAGCAGCAACTTTATTACAGAAAATTTCGATATCATATTTTAAGTTGTAAGTATTAATATTGCTTATACTCTCTGTTTTCAATGCTAGATGAGGTAATTCATGGAATAACGTAAAAAGTTTACCATGAGGATGTTCTTTAACATTAATACCAATAATAGGCAATTTTTTGTAACTTATGGCATAACCTCTCATTTCTTCAGATTTGATACCATAAAATTGGAAAACTAAAATGCCTAAATTTTCAAATTGTGAAATGCAATAATCTAAAAATTTGGACGGATTTTTTAGTGTATCTTGCCTGGCTTTGGATAATTTAATAGATTTTCGTATATCATATGCTAAAGAAGTAATATCATCAGTTAGTTGGGCATTTAAGTTAAAGGTTGGAATTTCGTATTCATCTAAGTCATCCAAAGAAATTACGTTTTCTCTTCTTGCTCTAGCTGATCTAAGTTCAAATGTAACTTTTGGAGATATTTTCTTATCGGTTTTTTTAGGCAATGTTCTAAAATCGTGAAGTGTATCTGGCTCGAATGGAGGCATATTTGGATTAAAAAAAAGCATTGCAGGTCTTTGATAATATTCAGCTAATTTTAATAGTTGAACATATGTTAGAGTTTTCTCACCTTTTTCCAGCTTTTCCATTTCATTAGAGTCCATCTCCATTTTTTGAGAAATTTCTTCGATCTCATACTTAGCAGACTTTCTAGCCCAGATTAATATATTGGGATTTATTTTAACTTCTATTGAAGTAGTCATTAGACTCAACCTTTTATTATTATAATTATCATTTTTATTCTTTTTTTTTATGATATTATATTTTATGATATGGTTTAGATCCAAAAATTTAGAAGTAATAGATAAATTATAGACACAGCAGCCATATTTTTGCATGGGAACTTATTTGGGGGTAAATATTTGTTAAATTGCGTTAACAATACAAAAAGATTGAAAATTTAAATTATAATCCTCTTGTGTCAATTTAATGCGCGGAGTGAGGGAATTGAACCCTCATAACACCTTAAACGCGGTGTAAGAAATGAACTGATTAGTTAAATAGCATGGTGAGGGATCCACCCTCCACACTTAAGGTGCCACCCGCTATTCCGTTGAAAACGGTTAAAGTAGTGTAAATTGTACACATCCTTGAGATTATCTGAAGTATTTTACATACTGTATTTAAAGATGGTTTCACATCCATGTAATCACCTCTAAATTTATTTTCAATCGAAGCTAATACAACTAATACAGCTACAAATCCTATCTCCGCATAATCTTTTATAATAGATAGTACTTTAATAGGGAAATAGTTATTTTTAAGTATATATTTATCTGTTTAATACTCTTCTTCTATTAATTCAATTATTTTTTTATTGATAGGTTTGAATCATTACATTTAAAATATCATATTTTTAATAATAGGATAATATGGTACATGTATGTGGGGGTTTGTTTTTAATATGCCAGAAGCACCAGAAGAAATTATTAAACTAGTGGAAAAGTTTGAAAGGAATTACGAGGCTTATAAAAATCCCAGTTTTAAAGAAGAAAACATTAAACAAGAATTTATCAACCCTTTTTTCAAGGCTTTAGGATGGGATGTGGATAACAAAGCAGATGCAGCTCCCCAATACCGAGATGTTATTTTTGAAGACTCAATAAAAATTGCAGAGGGCACCAAAGCACCAGACTACTGTTTCACTTTAGCCGGTAGGAAAATGTTTTTTGTAGAAGCTAAAAAACCTTTTGTGAATATTGATAAAGATATTAAGCCTTCTTATCAACTAAGGCGTTATGCTTGGAGTGCCAAATTACCATTATCTATTTTAACAGATTTTGAAGAATTTGCAGTCTATGAATCCCGGTCCAGACCTAAAAAGAATGACAGGGCCAGTGTAGGCCGTATAAAATATTTAACCTACAAAGATTATGTGGAAGAATGGGATTACTTGTATAACACATTCTCCAAGGACGCAGTCTTTAAGGGTTTATTTGACCAATATGCAGAATCTACCAAAAAAAAGAGGGGAACAACGGAAGTTGATCAAGAATTTTTATCTGAGATTGAAAACTGGAGAGAACTCTTTGCCAAAAACATAGCAATACGTAATCCAGAACTTACAGTCGAAGAATTAAACTACTCAGTACAGCAAACAATAGACCGCATAATATTCTTAAGAATGTGCGAAGACAGAGGGATAGAAAAATATGGGAAATTACGTTCATTGATCGATAATGATGATATATATCAAAAATTTGGAGAATTCTGCAGAGATGCAGATGATAAATACAACTCCGGCTTATTCCATTTCAGGCAAGAAAAAGGTAGAACTTCTGAACCAGATGAACTTACACTAGGATTAAATATTGACGATGGTGTTTTTAAAACTATATTTAAAAGTCTTTACTACCCTGAAAGTCCATACGAATTCTCTGTACTCCAACCAGAGATCCTTGGAAATGTTTATGAACAATTTCTGGGTAAAGTTATTCGCTTAACCAAAGGACACCGAGCAAAGGTAGAAGAAAAACCTGAAGTCAAAAAAGCCGGCGGAATTTTTTATACCCCCCAATACATAGTTAATTACATCATAGAAAACACTTTAGGAAAACTATGTCAGGGTAAAACACCTAATAAAGTCACTCAACTAAAGATAGTGGACCCTGCCTGTGGATCAGGTTCTTTCATTCTGGGTGCCTACAAATATCTCTTGCAATGGCACAGGGATTATTATTCAAATCAAAAAGATAAAAAAAGACTTAAAAACAAAATATATCAAGGTAAAAGTGGCGAATGGTTCTTAACAATTCAAGAAAAGAAACGAATACTCTTGAACAATATCTATGGGGTAGATATAGACAGCCAAGCAGTTTGGGTAACTAAACTTAGTTTACTTCTGAAGGTGCTGGAAGGTGAGAACAAGGATGCTCTAGAAGCACAGCAAAAACTCTTTAAGGAACGGGCCCTACCAGACTTAGACAGCAACATCAAATGTGGTAACAGTCTAATCAACCCAGAAATATACAATGATCCTAACCTTGAACTATCAGGAGAAGACATTAAAAGAATAAACCCTTTCAACTGGGAATATGAATTTGCAAATGTTTTTGCCAGCGGCGGTTTTGATGCAGTTATTGGGAATCCACCATACATCAGAATTCAAGCCATGAAGGAATGGGCTCCTAAAGAAGTGGAATATTACAAAAAAACCTACCATTCTGCCAGTAAAGGTAACTACGACATTTATGTTGTTTTTGTTGAAAAAGGATTAAATCTTTTAAATGAGGAAGGACTTTTGGGTTATATCACACCACATAAGTTCTTCAATGCCAATTATGGGCAGCCATTGAGATCAATAATTGCAGATGGCCAAAATCTAGATAAGGTGGTACATTTTGGTGATCAACAAGTCTTTGAAAGAGCGACTACTTACACTTGTTTGTTATTTTTAAACAAATCCCCGAGGAAAATGTTCAAATTTGTGAAAGTGAATGATTTGTTAAAATGGAGAATTTCAAAAGAAACCCTTGAAGGGGAAGTTTCTATTAATAAAATCACTGATGAAGAATGGAACTTCATTATTGGCCCAGAAGCTGAAATTTTTTATAAATTAAATGATATGCCAGTTAAATTAAGTGAAATAGCCGACAAAATTTTTCAAGGATTAGTAACCAGTGCTGATCCTGTATACCTACTTGAACCTCTTGATGATGGAAAAAATTATTTCTATAAAGTCCTATCTAAATCTACAGGAAAAGAATATAAACTTGAAAAAGGAGTCGTGCATCCGTTGTGCAAAGGATCACGAGATATAAGACGTTATTCAGCTCATCCATCCAAAAGAATCCTTTTCCCTTATGATCCAGATATTTCAGCTCAAACAAATAAAACCACGCTCATATCTAGTGTAGAGTTTGCTGAAAAATTCCCTTATGCATGGGCATATTTAAAAGAAAACTATGAACGGTTACGCAATCGTGAAAAGGGTAAAATGTGCCATGAAAATTGGTATGCGTATGTGTACCCTAAAAGTGTTTCAATGTTTGCAAAAAAGAAAATTATCACACCATCCATAGCTCCAACTGGATCATTCACTTTAGATTCTTCTGGAGAATTGTATTTTGTAGGATCTGGAGGAGGGGGTGGTGGTGGTTATGGTATAACAATTAATAAAGATTTAAAACTCAGTTATGAATACATTTTAGGGTTGTTGAATTCTAAATTACTAAATTTTTTCTTAAAAAATATTAGTACTCCATTTAGAGGAGGTTACTATGCTTATAATAAACAATACATTGAAAAAATTCCAATTAACACTATAAACTTTGATGATCCTGAAGATGTAGCACGCCATGACCGTATGGTCAACCTTGTAGGACAAATGTTACAGCTCCATAAAGATATAGAATCAGTCAGAACACCACAAGAAAAGGAATTAATTCAACGTCAAATTGACGCTACGGATAAGCAGATTGACAGGTTGGTTTATGAGTTATATGAATTATCACTTGAGGAGATTAAGATCATAGAAGACAGTTTAAGTACTTAAATTATTTTATACAAATTGCATCTAAATAAAATTTTGAATCTCTCATTTCCATTTTATATACTTCAAAATTTCTTTCTTTAGCAATTTTGATAACATCTTTAGTATTTTCTTCATTTGCTTTCGCACCTAAATACACAGATTTAGGCTTAGGTAAATTTATATAATGTTCGTTTGATTTCTTGTTAATAGTATTAACGTATCTCCATTCCTTTTCATAACTCCACTCATGGGATTTTGTGATTGCGGCACGATATGAAATATTATGTAAGATCTTAGAGTGTATGAAAAACTTAGTTGCATCAAAAATAGTATTTTCATAAATAACTGGGAATAAAAATTGTTTTAAAAGGTCATGATTTTCTAGAGAACTAAAATCATATTCAATGCAAAGTCCTTTATGGCGATCTGCATAATGGCTCCACATTAAAATTGAATCGTTTTTTTCACTAAAACAAGTAATAAAAGTTTTATCTTTAGATTCTTTAATTAATTTACTATAAAACTTACTATATTCCTCCTTTGAATCTTTTAATATTGCTTCTGCATTCTCATCTGCTTCTCGCATTAATTCAACCATTTTTTGTGTTTTTCTATTTGAAACATTTTTTGTGTTGATTATTCTTAATAGTTCCTTAGTAGGTTCAGTACTACTTTTTATATGATCTATTTCTTCAGGCGCTAATTCAAGAGAAATATTGTTTATTATACCATCTATTCCTTCACGAAAGTATTCATTTATCACTAGTTTTGGAATGGAGGAAATAGCACAATCAAATGGATCATTAAATTTATTAGGATTTGAAAGCCACATTTTATCATTTTTTAATAGGTCTAATGTATGGCTTTCCTTATCAAAAGGCCCATATTTATATAAAGCGTCGGGAATATTTTGATTTTTTAGTTCTATTGCTTTTTCCCTATCTTTTGTTTGCTTTTCTGGATCAAAATAAAGATATACAAATTTTTTTTTCCACAATTTTAACCCTCAATTATTCTAAATGTTCCATCCAATTTTAGATCATTATGGAGTTTTTTATTTTTCCACAAATTCATAGTATTATTATTCTACATTTTTGGCTTCACGGATTATCAAAGCTATTCTATCATCTATTGCTTTTTTATTTGGGTTCCCAATTTTATCATCCCAATATATGCTGTACCATCTGTTATTAATTTTGAATAATACTTCTCCTTCAATTTGATTTGCAATGATATCTTCATATATACCATAATAAACTTTAACTTCTTCAATGATGGTTTCACCATAATCTAAAACTCGATATCCTATTTCTGCATCTTCAGCACGGGGTGATGTTCGTCTTTTAGCTTCTTCAACATCCATCTCTTTTAGCATAGTATAATTCTGTAAATAAACAACAAAATCCTTTTTAGCATTCTCTTTATTCCATTCTGATAATTCATCACCGGCGGGTGGAGCTCCATATTCTTTTATAAGCTCTTCATATGTTAGAGATTCAGTACATCCGGAAATAGTAACGATTCCAACTATCAATAAAACAAAAATAATAAAATTGATGCTTTTATTCATCTAAGCCCCTCTTCATCCCATATTTTTTATTCATAAATAAAATTTTTTGTTACATTACTTTTCATATACTCTCTTTTTAGTAATCTTTATAAGTTACATTGTTGGATATATTACATGTGCAAATGTAAAAACATAGAGTTGTTGGGGGAGAAAAGGGGAAAAACCGAAGACCGCCAAGTTCACATTATTTAGAAAGGACTATCTAAATAATTATTCATTTTATCTTTCTTTTTTAATTTATTCATTGTTTAAATCATTAATAGAATTAGTTAGATCTTCATCCGAAGCTTTGTATAAGCTTTAGATCTTCCGTTTCACTGTATTATTTTTTGATATCCAGTTGCTTATTTCTTGATTAATGTATTTTTTCGTAGTTTTAGGCTCTTTTTTTAATGGGGCTATGTTTATATTATTCAACTGTTTAAATTAATCTCACCAACTTTGACTTGCCTAATCCCTTTTAATATTTCACCATGAGATATATTAACTATCTTCACATTTTCATGCGCTGCGGCCCATTCTATGAGCCTTTTAGCATAATCTAATTTCAATTTTTTTATTTCATCTGCATTATCTACTGATTTTCCCAATTCGGGCCGTGAATAGTTGGTTACAATATCTCCAAAGTCCATCCCAGCTAAAATAATCAAACGTGCTTTTAGTTCAATGGCTAAAAATACGCACCGATCCCCATCAGTAAATCCGCCAAAATTATACACATTCTTTAAGGGAGTACTCTGCGTGCTTCCCATAATATTTTTAATAAGTGGCACATATTTCTCAATTTTATCCTGATTATCTCCATGTGCGTGAACAACTAGTACTGAACCCAGCTTATCTGCCTGTAATATATCATCTATTTTACCGTCCAGGTCTGTGATTATTATGTCAGGTACTATATTTTCCTCTAAAAGGGCGGTGGTAGCACCATCTGCAGCTATAATTGTAAATTTACTGATATCAATTTTTTTAAGTTCTTCTATATTTTTTTTAATAGAAGGGCCTGCACCAAAAACCACCACATTTTTCTTTATACTAATCTTTTCTGGTGTTAATATAGTTTTATCCTCTAACAATTTACTCAACATAAATGCAGACTCTTCATCATCTTTTTTACTAAAACCAAACTCTTTAAGTATGGTTTTATACCATGAAAACCAGGTATCCATGTCCATAACAGAGAGTATTGTAGTGGTTTATAAAATAATTTTTTATTA
>Ga0334893_1003378_pt1 | contig 10248 bp, 9 predicted proteins | sample GraSluR3_MG_5_FD_207218 | JGI IMG/M metagenome (GOLD analysis project Ga0334893, IMG submission 207218) | Sludge microbial communities from methane-producing bioreactor in Wageningen University, Netherlands - Granular Sludge_09_05-R3 | ecosystem: Engineered > Bioreactor > Anaerobic > Unclassified...
TACATCATACATCGTAAATTGTAGATTCGATTTTCGGCGCAGCCGCAAATCGCCTAAGTCCTTATTTTCTCACCGCTTGCACGTTCGACCGGTGAGCGACCGGTGAGGGGGGCATGAGATGCCCATAATTTTCAATCACTTAGGAGGCTGCCGAGGGAGATTCTCCCTCACCCAAACCCACTAGATCAGCACAGATCAGAATGAGCATTTCAAGAAAAAAGGGCTGCAAAAAGCAGCCCTTTTGATCTAAACTGGGGGATCTGATTAGTAACCGGTAGTTTGAGTCACCAGGTTGTTCAGCACGGATATTCTATTGTTGATATCTGCCAAGGTTTCCGGTTCTGTGGTCAATGAACGAGCGGTGGTGAGCTGTTGCACTGCACTACGGAAATGGGCATTTGCCGAATTTCTGGCGGCATCACGTTCCCTGGAGAGGTTGGTAGCTTCTCTACCGACAGCTTCAGAGGCGCGTCTTTCCAGATCAGCAAAGCGGTTGTAATCATTGGTTCCGCGAGATTGGCTAATCGTGCCAAGAATCACGTAGGGTTGATACAAGCTGGGATCTCTCTGGATAGTCTCGTTTGCGTTTCTTTCGGCCAATGTATTGTTATTTTGAGCGAGATAGATGCTGGCGAGATTCAGGTATGCCATGGGATTTTCAGGATCGATTTGGATCAGGCGATTCATGGCGTCGACCGCTTTGTTGAAGTTCTGAGTCTTGACTGCCGGGTCCGTCGCTTCGGTAGCTTGGCTTCTATAGAGGCTGACTACGTTTAAGTAGGCTTGGATATTGCTTGGATTGTTTTCGATCAGTCCTTCATAGCGAGAGATGGCTTGGTCCATACGTCCGGCACGTTGATATGAGAGCGCCAGTCTTCTGGAGATGAGATCATTCTCAGGGAAGCTGTCATAGGCACTTTCCAGATAAGGAATTGCATCAGCAAACTGCTGTTGATCATAGAGCAAGAATGCCAAGCGAGTTTTAACCAAGGGATTGTCCTCATCGATCTCAAGAGCGTTTTCAAAGGACTCTCTGGCTTTGTTCATCTGCTCAGCTTCGGCATAGAGGTTTCCGATGGCGAGCCATAACTCCGCATCCTCATTTTGGGAAGCGATTCTTTCCATGACACCGATCCGTTTGAGATTCTCACCTGACTTTTCAAACATTTCGTTCATAAGAACCAAGGTTTGATTGTGCTGAGGTTCCAAATCAAGGGCTTTGTTAAAGTTTTCTTCAGCTAGGGCATAACGATCTGTGCGGTAGTATGTGGCGCCGAGATAGTAATATGCTTCCGCGCGGTCGGGATCTAGGCCGACTGCTGTGGTGAGCTGTCTTTCAGCTTCAGCATAGTTTCCGGCAGCATAGAAGTTTGTAGCAAAGTTATAGATCTTATCAACCTCAGTCGAGATGAATCTATCCAGCTCAGTCATCATTGATTTGTCAAGGGCTTCCCAGCGAGCTTCCTTGAGATTTGGAACGTTGAAGTTCACTTGGCGCAATTCACCGGTGAGAGTGCTGTAAAAGGTCATTGCAATAGCAAAAAGGTCAGCACGAAGTGAGGAGATATTGCCGCTGATGACGACGTCTGCATTTAGCTCATCAGCTACTTCTTTGAGCTCATCGAGATCCATGTCATCGACATCGCGAATGCCAAGCATATTGAATTCGGATGCGACATGTTCCATATTCATTAGGGTAAATTGGGGGTATTTGGAAAAAGCATATCCCAGATCACGAACTTCGAGAATCTTGCGGATGTTTCTGCTACGAGCATCCATGGTTTTGAGCGGCAAGATCGCTACGTCGGTGGGCACTCCGGTGAATTCTTCAATCGCTTCTGTAGGTTGTGGCAAGCCAGTATTTACTGAGCATGCTGCAATTAACAGCATGGCTATCATGGCTATCAGCAACAATCTGTTCATTAGATCCTCCAGGGTCTGAATATCATTTTTATATTTCTTTACAAGATTTTTGGTTTGCTCTATCTGTCAAGAAAAAGCTTAGTATTGAGCCGATGCTGAGCATCCATGCCTAGATCCGAGGACACAAAGCTGAAGTGAGTTCCGTGGCCTGATAGCGATCGAGAGTGAGGATGATGATCAGCTGTTTTGGCTGCCAGAGACAGTAAGGCAGATCAATCTTTTGGGGCTCTGACGCTGAGGACAGAACCGCTGTGGAGATTCACGATCTCGCCCATGGGTTTTCTGATGATCAAAGCACCATGCAGGTCAATCCCCAAGATCTCAGCTTCAAAAGGTGTGGTGCCGACATCGATGATCGCAAGATGATTTCTGCCAAAAAGATGCTCATTGCAATAGGTGATGTATGAAATGCTGTGAGAAAGCTGTTTTTTCCTGCCTTCGATGGCATTGATGAGATTGTGGCAAAGCTGTTCATTGGCGATCTGCGCATCCAAGATGCTTTTCAGCCCGATAGCGCCAAATTTACCAAGCTCAGAATCAATGTCATTGTTTGTATTGATCCCGATTCCGATGATGTATCTACCGGGTTGATGCTTGCAGAGAATGCCGCCCAACTTGTGACCATCATACATAATATCGTTTGTCCACTTGATCTCAAGCTTGTCCTCCAGAGGAGCAAAGAGGCGGATCAACTCTTTGTGAATACAGTGACCGACATAGAGAGCAAAAGATGGGACTACATCATAGGAGATGAGATCAAAAGTAAACCACAATCCACCCTTGGGAGACAGCCATTTCCTGTCTATCCGTCCCATACCATCTTCCTGGGTAGCAGCACATACACAGAGCATTCCTTTGGTATACTCCTGCAGGCGTTTGTATTCCGCCATTGTGCTGTCAAGCTCGTCATAGAAAAAATAGGATCTTTCTTCCACTACTCAATGAACATAGCATCGCCATAACTAAAGAAACGATAGCGCTCAGTTACAGCTTTTGCATATGCCTCCATTATAAATTCATAGCCCGCAAATGCCGAGATCATCATCAACAGAGTAGATTCCGGCAAATGAAAATTTGTGATCATGGCGTCCGGAACACCAAACCTATAACCCGGATATATAAAGATCTCCGTCCAGCGATTTCCGTCAAGCAATTTGTTGCTATCCCAGAAGCTTTCCAGGGCTCTCACGGATGTCGTTCCGATGGCAATAACTCTTCTCCCCTCACGTTTGGCCTTATTTACAGCCTCAGCAGTGCTTGTGGAAATCTCGACACACTCACTATGCATTGTATGCTCGGAAATATTATCTACTTTCACCGGTCTGAAGGTGCCGATGCCGACATGAAGGGTGACTTCGGCGAATAAAACTCCTCTTTTCTTTAGCTTCTCTATCAAATCTGAGCTAAAATGAAGACCCGCCGTAGGTGCGGCTACTGAGCCATTTTGCGTGGCATAGACTGTTTGATAGCGATTGCGGTCGCTGAGCTCATCCGGTCTGTCTATATAAGGGGGAAGTGGAATGTGTCCGACGCGCTCTATCTCTTGCCAAAAATCACCCATCCACTCCAGATTAATGATTCGCATACCATCGTCATCATCTGGATAGACAAAGCCCCTGAGATTGTCTGAAAAACTAAGCCATTGAGGTCTCTTGATGCGCTTTGCGGGATGCAACAGGCATTTCCATTGCTTCTCATTTGACGTAGGATGAAGCAGTAGCACCTCTATCTTGGTGCCATTGTCTTTGAAGCCAAACAGTCTGGCTGGAAAGACACGACTATTGTTTAGCACCAGGAGGTCACCCGGGATAAGCAGATCAGCAAGATCCCCAAAACTGCGGTGGAGGATCTCACCACTCTTCCGACACAGATGCATCAAACGAGATTCATCCCGATTTGGCAGAGGATATTGGGCGATCAGATCTTCAGGCAGATCGTAATAATATGCCTCTTTCAACAGAAGGTCTTTGGTCATTATCTAAGTTTCAGGGGAACCTTTTCTGCGCTTACCAAGGTCGCTGTGAAGCTGCCAAAGCTTACCTTGCTCTCCAGCTTCAGCGGGATCTTGTACTCATCATTCGTCACCCAGATATATATGTTTCCGGTCTGTTTGAAGATGGCTTCGCCTTGCAATTGGGGTTCGATGACAAGGCATTCCACATCGCCAAAGATGCTCTTGATCCGTTCGGCTCGATGAACCAAGACTTCGGTGGGCATATTCCTGCCATCAGCAGTGATATTTACCTGAACGCTCTCGCCTACCACTAAATCTTGATTGCGCACCCAATAGAAGGCGCTGAGGATGTCTTGAGAATCTATTGGCATGTCCATCTCAGAATTGTTGAAGCGACTCTCTCCAAATGACCATCTCTGATATGTGGTCTTCCCACGGGGATGATCGTAGATATGGACGCGATGTTGACGATAACGTCCTTCCTGCAGATTCTTGGCAAATTTGTATGGCAGAAGGGATTCCTTGTCCCACCAGGATTCTACACGATCGCGGACACGGAAGAACTTATCGAAGAACGAGTGAGTTCGAGCATTTGTGCTCAGATACCATACGGGCGCTCCTTGATAGACCGAGGTTCGAGCTTCGAGGGTGGCCTCAGCCGCGCTGATGATGCCGTATTTCACATTGAATGTCAGCTTTTCTCCATCCATAAAGGCTTGGGCATGTAGGCTTGCTGCTATGAGCAGTAGTAGAAACAAGGTTGTGCGTTTCATAATTTTCCTCCGGTCAGGAAGATCTCTTCTCCGCAGATGGTTCTTACATCTGCCGAGATTAGAAAATCTGCCACTTGTTTGATCTCGGCTCTTGAGACAAGCTTTTCTGAAGCCGAGTCAGCTTTGTGTTTTGCAAAATATGCTTTCCGAAATTCCAGATAGGATCCGCGAAAATCCTCTTCCAGCACAGTATCAACAGGGCCTGGAGCAATGCAATTGATCAGGACATTATGCTTGGCATTCTCAAGCGCAGCACTCTTTGCAAGATTTGCGATTGCAGCCTTTGAAGCAGCATATGCAGAACCATTTGCCAGCCCGCTGCGGGTCACATCTGAGCTGAAGAGTACTATTCTGCCAAAACTCTGTTTTCTCATCCTGGGGAGCATCACTCTTAGGAGATTGTAGCAGGGATAAAAGTTCTCGTCAAAGACTTTCTTAAAAACTTCGGGATCAGTGTCCGCCAAAGCTTGAGCATCTTCACTGCGGATGGCGGCACAATGGATCATGGAACCAATCTCACTCTTTATACTAGTCATGAGTTTGTTTACCTGCACAAAATCTCTGAGGTCTACACAGTGCTTTTCGGAAGCCATGCTTTTTATGCGTTGGGTCTTTTCATGATACAAAAGAATCAGCTCATAGCCTTCCTTCTCATATTGGTCGGCCAAAAAACTGCCAATCTGGGAATTGGCTCCTGAAATCAATATCTTCTTCATATACTCCTAACCGCATCAATGATATGGTGTGACAAATCAAACTTGTCCCCTTCGAGCTTCATCAGCTCTCCGGATTTATCAATAAGACTAATGGAGTTTGTATCTTTCCCGGCATTATCCAAGTGATTGGCTATTATCAAGTCGAGATTCTTTTTGCATAGCTTCGTTTTGGCATGTTCAAGCAAGTCATCTGTCTCTGCAGCAAAACCGATTAGGAGCTGATGCGCCGGTTTGACACGCCCCAGCTCATACAATATATCAGGAGTTGCGGTCAATTTGAGGCTCAGATCACTACCTTTCTTGATCTTATGGCTATGCTGAATTGCCGGCTTGTAGTCCGACACCGCTGCACACTTGAAGATCCAATCCATCTGCGCTGCACGACAAAGCACGGCATCATGCATCTGCTCGACAGTCGGCGCATAAACTGCCTCGCTCAGATAATAGGGAATCTCTTCTGAAACTGCACCATAGACCAAGCTCACCTCAGCTCCCCTGATCGCCAATGCCCTAGCCAGAGCTATTCCCATCTTCCCTGAGGACTTGTTTGTGATCATCCTCATGGGATCTATCTGCTCGACAGTGGCCCCGGCTGTGACCATAACTTTCTTGCCGACAAGATCCCTTGACTTCACAAGATAGCTGCGAATGGCATAGATAATCTCGGTGTTTGGAGGATATTTGCCCTTCCCCTCATAAGCACAAGCAAGCATGCCGACAACGGGCTCCATGAGATGATGTCCACGCTGCCGTAACTGATCCATATTGGCTTGAGTGACGGGATTGTGATACATGTTTACATTCATCGCGGGGATCCACAAGATGGGCTTGGTGTGCGCCAAAAGAGTCGCCGTCAAGAGATTGTCTGCAAGTCCATTTGCAGCCTTGGCAATCGTATTTGCGGTAGCCGGTGCTACGACCATCAAATCAGCCCAATCCGCGAGACTAATGTGCGGTATGGGGTCAGTGTCCTCCCAAAGAGATACATGCGTCGAAGAATGTGTGATAGCTTCAAAATTGACCCGGCTGACAAAATGTAAAGCATCTTCTGTCAGGATGGTCTTGACCTGATAACCTGCCTTATATAGCTGACTGGCAAGATCAATTGCCTTATATGCCGCAATCCCACCCGTGACGCAAAGAAGAATCTTTTGATTCTGCATCAGAACTTCACCGATAGCTTTAACATTGGGGCTTTATCCACGATGTCCACCGACAAGTCGCTACGCCGCTGTTGAGAGTGATAGCGCAAGACGTCAATGCCGCTGACTAAGTGATTGAGGATGATTACTCCCACGACGAGCTTCCCGTAGGACTGAAGATCCTGTGAGTCGTTTCTCAGACGGTTGTACTCAGCTCGGCTTGCTGCGCTGTCCCAAGACCAATATTGGTCATCTCCGTATGCGTGTTCATCGATGTAGATCTGTTGAGCTTCCGGATCATCCGGGAACAGACTAAGAGCATCTCGGCGAATAGTCGCATTGTAGCCATCCGCGTCAAAACCGCTGCTTTGATATACTCCTAGGTTCTTTAGAAAACTGCTATCATAATCTGCGGGATACAGCTGCGCGTGTTTCAGAGCGTATGTATAAGATTCTTCCAAGAGACTGTCGCTCTCGTGTGACAGATAGAGAGACGTCCCGATAAGAGCCGCTTCCGCTGCCAGCATTGCATATCCATAGCTATTGCCATTTGTGATCTGCGTGTACCCCGGCACAGCTAACGAAAACAGGAAGTCCTTGCCCTGAGCACACAATGATCCTGCCATGAGCAAGACCAATACCAGAATCATACATTTCTTGATGCTCATCTAAAACCTCTTTTGATAATTGATCGTCATACCGTCCAAGCCCATGGGCGCCGCATATACTGTCATGTCGCGAGTTATAAGCGCCGTGTCAACCATGCTTATGGCACGATTTAGCAGCAAGATCCCCAGTGCTAGATTGTGGTTTATCGAGAGCTTCTGATGCTTCCGGCGTATCTCGCGGTAGTTCCTAAAGTGCATTTCGGATTGCCATTCCCAGGATTCATCGCCGCTATATGTGTTTGCAGCCATGTAATCATGATATGCCTGCTCATCGTTGAGATAGATAAAGAAGTAGTTCCGAGCCTGCATGTCTTGGAAGTCGTTAAACTCATCGCTACTAACATAGTTTTGTACTACCTGATAGTGTCGATCAGGCATTCCAAGCGGCACTCCTGCGTAATGATGGGCATAGTTCATATAGGAATCTTTTTGAAGATCCATGTCGCGACCAGTCTTAAAATAGCCATATCCCGCTAGAATCTCCGAACTCAATAGAGCAAGGCCACGATTTGTCTTGCCTAGGGCAAGCTCTCCACTACCCGGCACCAAGGCACTCATCCCGATGTAAAGCAATCTTGACTGAGCACTTAATCCCATAACAGACATGGTCAAAACAAAGAGAAGCAGCAGTGAACGAAGATGGCGGCACAACATCAAAAACTCCAGTTAAATCCAATACTAGGTGTCACATAGTTGCCTCGCACAGCAGTGTAATAATGCATCCTGATTCCGGAATCAGCTATTGCGCCACGATTGACCTTGTTTGCGACCCTGACTGCATCAAGCGCTGAGGCAATATGGTTGAAAGCAAGACCAAATGTATATATATGTGCCTTGGCATATTCATCCTTAGCTTCGTTTCTCATCTCCACATATCTCTTACGCATAGCTGAGGACGCATGGCTATTGTTTTCAATGGGGATGCCTGTGCTATAGCCCAAAGAGGGATCGTCCCAAAGCGGATAGTTCCCGCGCCAAGTCCATCCCGGATCAGCGGGTTCTACATCATATCCTCCCGGATACCAAATGGGATTTTGACTATCACCGTGTTCATCTGCGGCAAAGTGGAAATACCAATCCGCCCATCCAAACACATAATGCGGATACTTGCCAATATCCTCATAAAAGTGCTGCGTATTCTCATCTTCCAAGCGAAAATAGCTTGCTTCGTAGATGTCCACGGGATTGAGGTTCATGAGGATATTCTGCACCCGATGCTGTCGTTCTCTATCATATCTGATGGTCTCAATCTGAGTGCCGTCTCCCAGAGTATAGGTGATCGTCTCTTGATTGGCATAGCGCTCAAAGTCTTTGGTCTTGTCATCGCCTTTGTTCTGATGAATCACGATCCCGGCGATCATCCCAATCTCAATGATCGGGAATATATAGGCTGTAAGGGCGGATTTGTTTGCATAAAACTGCCCTGCTCCCGGAACAAGGGCTGACATCACCATTGCCAGGCGTGCATCCTTTCTCGCATAGTTTACTTTGATGAAATCTGGATCCATTTCTTCTTCTTGAGGGCGTGCCTCATCCTCCAGGATCCAATCATCAATACCTTGTGCCATGAGGCTGCCTACTATCACTAGCAGCAAAAGGCATAACACACTTTTTCTCATAATATAACCAACCTTACTTTTCAATGGCAAACTTAATCGTCTTCTTTGCATGCCAGTTCTTGATATAAGCGATGTAGACACCAGTGCTGAATTTAGCAGAATCCAGCTCGATATCTTCAATCAGTCCGTTCTGCAAGTTCTTTCTTTCGAAGACTTTCTTGCCGGATACATCATAGATATACACATCTATGGGGCTAAATGCTCGTTCTATGCGTAGCCTAAAGACCCCTGATTTCACCGGATTGGGATAGACATAAGCGTTTATCCGCGAAGGGGAAGGAGTGCTTTCACCGAGGTCTTCAGGAACAAAGACCGATCCGCCGGCTCCGTTTCTTGCCCCGGACCAAAGTATTGGATTCTCGTCAAAGCCCAGTGAGTGGATATAGACGCTGCTTCCTGAGGCACTATGCTGAGAATTGTACCACAGGAGTTGCGAATTTGCCTCGTCGAAACATAGATAATCGTTGAAGCTCTTCCCATCGCTGCTTTTCTCAGCATTAAACAAGAGTGAATACTCCTGCGCCGGCTCTCCTGATTCCCAAAGCGCCACAAAGCCTTGAGACTCGACCGGGAAGAAGATCACCCGCTGATGGGGGCTAATCAATATCGATCTAGGATGCATATGCGGCATAGCCTCAAGAGAGTTTAGATATCTGGGAAATCCTCGCTTTATGTGGCCGTTGTGCCCCAAGATGTAAGCCCGATCGCCCAAAGCAAAGAAGATCCTGACGCCGGTGTCATCATAGAAAAAGGCACCCATCTGAGTCGGCAAAAACGCACTATCGTTTGTAAAGATCTTCCTCAGTTCATAATTCTGATATCGATATAGATTGCCGGAATCTGCAAAGAAGTACATAGTCCTAGCGTGATCGTTTATGATGATCGGCTCATAGTCCCCAATGCTCTCCGGTACTGATACATGGTCGATTACTTCGAGGTTTCCTCTATCCAGGACATATAGATCATTGTCTTCAAGCACCAGGAACAGATCATCATCCCCGGCTATTGTCCTGATTGACGCAAAGCCGCAACTAGCCCGCACCTGATGATCTTGCAGATGATAAAGCGCTGTCCTGCTGTGAACATAGAGATCATTCCCCAGAGGCATTGGTGAGAATATGGAGTCCGCAAAGGAGATGGACAAAGTATTGATATCAATATTGGCAAAATCCATGAAGTAAAGGCTACTGCCTTTGACTCCAACGAGCTCACGATATCCGTCCCCATTGTTATCAACCGCTACCAAAGGAAAGTCAAAGGCCGCCTCTTCAAGATCAGAAGAGCCCATGAGATCCTGCCACTCATCATTCATATAGCTATAAAGCGTCATCCCCGAAGGGTCATAAAAAGGCAGGGATATCTCGCTGAAATCTGTGTTGACCGGAGGAGCCGGACGGAGCGCGGAACTGTGCTGTGCTGAGAAGACTTCCTCAAAAAAGCCGGCTCTGAGGGT
>Ga0334893_1003385_pt1 | contig 10231 bp, 7 predicted proteins | sample GraSluR3_MG_5_FD_207218 | JGI IMG/M metagenome (GOLD analysis project Ga0334893, IMG submission 207218) | Sludge microbial communities from methane-producing bioreactor in Wageningen University, Netherlands - Granular Sludge_09_05-R3 | ecosystem: Engineered > Bioreactor > Anaerobic > Unclassified...
GATCCGAACTCCGGCGCCGCGACCTGTACGCCGTCGACGCGGTCGAGCTGGCCGCCGGTCTCTGCCTCGAGGCGATTCGGGCGGGGGCCGCCCTTTTCAACCTGATGGCGGTCGAAGACCTGTGCGTGCGCGACCGGCGCGTCACGGGCGCCGTGGTGAACCGCGCGACGATCGCGGGCAAGCTCCCGGTTGATCCCATCGTTTTTTCGGCCAAGGCCGTTGTCGATGCGACGGGCCACGAGGCCGTGGCCGTCGAAGCGCTTCGCAAACGAGGGTTGCTGGACGATCGCGCGGCGCAGCCCCTTGGCGAGGGCCCGATGGACGCGGCGTCGGGCGAGGCCTTCGTGGCCGAGAACGCCGGCGAGGTCTTTCCCGGCCTCTGGATCGCCGGAATGAGCGTGTGCGCCACCCTGGGCGGCCCTCGCATGGGACCGATCTTCGGCGGCATGCTCCTCTCGGGCCGGCGCGCGGCCGAGTTGATCGCCGCGGCAATCTCGGGCCGCGGCGACGGTCTGCCCGAAAACCAATCGAGCCGAAAGGACCCGAGCCCGCCATGACCAATCCTGTTTTCGGTCCCGTGCCCTCGCGAAGGCTGGGCCGATCGCTCGGCCTCGATCTCGTTCCCTTCAAGACGTGCAGCTACGACTGCATCTACTGCCAGCTCGGCCCGACCACCTGCAAGACGCTGGAGAAACGCGAGTGGGTCTCGCTCGACGAGGTTCTCGACGCGCTTCGGCCCCGGTTGGCGAGCCGGCCCGACTACGTCACCCTGAGCGGATCGGGAGAGCCCACGCTCCACAGTCGGGTCGGCGAACTCATCGATCGCATCAAGACCATGACCGAGGTGCCGGTCGCCGTGCTGACGAACGGCTCTTTGCTGTGGCAGGAAGACGTGCGCCGGCAGTTGATGGGCGCCGACCTGGTGGTTCCCTCGCTCGATGCGGGCAGCGAGCCCGTGTTTCAATTCGTCAACCGGCCGCACGAAGCGATCTCTTTCGCGCAGATGCTCGAAGGGCTCGTCGAGTTCCGTCGCGCCTATCGCGGCGCGGTTTGGCTCGAAGTGTTCGTCCTGGGCGACTACGGCGACCTTGCCATGGAACGCCATGCCTTGATCGACGCGGTCGCGCAGATCGCGCCGGATCGCGTCCAGCTCAACACGGTCACGCGCCCACCCGCCGAGACCTTCGCCCGCGGGGCGTCGCCCGAGCAGTTGGCCGAATGGGCCGAAGCCTTCTCTCCCAAGGCCGAGATCGTCGCCGATTATCGCGGAGTTCACCAACGGGCCGAGTACGTGGCCGGGCGCGAACAGATCGCCGATCTGCTGCGACGGCGCCCCTGCTCGGTGGACGACATCGCCCAAGGGCTCGGCCTGCACCGTAACGAGGTCGTCAAGTACGTTCAGGAACTTCGCGAAGAGGGCCTGCTCGAGGAGTCGCTCTCGGGCGACAAGCGATACTTGCGCATGCCCGTTTAGGCTCTCGTTCCCACGCTTTGCTCTCGTTCCCGTGCTCTCGTTCCCACGCTTTGCTCTCGTTCCCGTGCTCTCGTTCCCACGCTTTGCGTGGGAACGCGCGTTTCGCCGCTTCGCGGCCCCGATGGCGACGCGGAAGCGTCCAAGCCCTGGGTTCCCACGCGAAGCGTGGGAACCAGGGAGCACGCGAAGCGTGGGAACCAGGGAAGCCGGGACCCCGGAAAAACCGGAGCGGATGTTTCAAGGTCATTCCGACGCGATCCTGCCTACGGCGTCGCGCGCCAGAGCATCGACACGTCGGTCTTGGGAGCGAAGCCGAGAATGCGTTTCGCCTTCTCGTTGAGGAACTTGTCTTGGGGAGCGTCGGCGAGAATGAAAAACACCTCGCACTTCGACGGGAGTCGGGCAAGCTCGATCTCCAACCCCAGCCGAAACACCTCGGCGGCGTCGGCCCAGGCGACCACGAAGGGCACGCCTCCGGCTCCCGGCTTCAGTTCCGACGGGTCGCGAAGGCTGTAGAAGAGATAGTCCTGCACGTACACGTCGTGCGACAGCGTAAACGCCCGGCAGACCTCCTGGCCGAGCGACTTGGTGAGCGGGTACAGGCCCGTGCCGGGATGGGGCGGCACGTCGGGCGGAATGGCGTGATCGAACCGCTCGTACCCGGGACCCGCCACCGTGAAGTGGGGGCCCGTGTTGATCACGCGCCGAATGCCGTGCCCGACCGCCGCCCGCATCACGTGATAGCATCCCAAGGCGTTGACCCGAAACGCCAGCACGGGGTCGCGGCGCACGACCGAGAGGTTGACGATCGCGTCCATCCCCTGGGCCGCGTCGATCACCTGCTCGGCCGACGTGACGTCGACGTCGCGGAACTCGTGGTCGGCGAACGCCTCGCGGATCTCCGAGGGAGCCGGCTGAATGTCGGTGATGCGCAGGCGATGATGGGGCGCCAGGGCCTTGACGACGTGGGGCCCCAGGTATCCGTTGGCCCCGAGAAGCAGAACGTTCATGACTCTTCTCCACCAAAAGCCGGGCGGTAGCCGAGCGTCTTCTGGGCCTTGAGAATGGGAAATCGCGGCGACGGCCCGTGCGACCAGACGTGGAAAATCGCCCAGTGCCCCGTGCGCGCGAGCTGATCGGCCGATGGCCTGGCGAGGGCGGCGGAAACGGCCCGCGCCGCGTCGCGCGGATCGATCCAGGCCGAATCGGTCACGCCGTTGCCTCCCGCGCCGGCCGGCACGACGTCGGCCAGACGCAGCACGATCACGTCGAGGTCTCCTCGGCGCGCGAATTCGCGGCAGGTGAACTCGCCGAGGTCGTGCGACAGCCCGCCGCCCTCGGGCGCCGGCAGGGGCCGCCAGTCCTCGTCGACCCGAAAGCCGGGCTCGCATCCGTGCATCGTGCGCAGCGAGCTCAAGTAGACCACGCGCCGCACGCCTTCCTCGACGGCCGCCCCGAGCAGGTTGTAGGTGCAGCGCGTGCGGTAGTCGATCGCGGCGGCCTCGTCGCCGCCCAGGGGGGGCTCGGCAACGTGCACGACGGCCTCCACGCCGCCGACCGCGCGGCGGGTCGACTCGTCGTGGCTCAGGTCGCTCGGCACAAGTTCGTGGGCGGTTTCGACGGGCGTCGGGGCCGTCAAGCGGACCCGATAGTCGCGGCCGAGCTCCGCGGCGACGATCCGGGCCAGCTCGCCGTGGGCCGAGGTGACCAGCACGGTCTTGATCGCGGCATCGGTCGGCGCCCGCGCGCCGGCGACCCGGGCATCCGCCGCTTCGGCCGCTTCGCGCGGGGCAAGAACGTGCGTCGCGCCGGCCGCCAGAAGACCGGCTTGCTGCAAGAAACTGCGTCGCTTCATCGGTCGCGCCTTTCCCGTGAGACTTCGAGACGACCGTCCATTGTACCCGTTCCATCGAGTGACGGCACCCGAGGCTCCCACGTCGCCCCTCGAAGCGTCCTTGCAGAACGCGACTTGTTCCGACGCGTCGCCTCGAAATGGCCACATCGCGACTGCCTTGTCATGCCAGATCGCCCAGAACCGCGCAATCGCGCCGGATCGAGGCGACGGTTGCGCCGCCGATCGTCAGAATTCGCGCACCGTCGCATCGCGCGGGATGCCGAGCCGATCGAATCGCTTGGCGCGGCCGGCCTGGTCGCCATCGTGAATCTCGCGCGCGTGACGTCCCACCTCGAGGGCATGTTCCCGCGGCACGACGATGACGCCGTCGCCGTCGGCCACGACCACGTCGCCGGGATAGACGAGCACGCCGGCGCAGTTGATCGGGAAGTTGTACGATTCGGTGATCATCCGGCCGGGTCGTACGCCCCGAGTGGAATAGCCGTCGCGGCAGTAGACGGCCGGGCGCTTGACTTTGACGATTTCGTCGGTGTCGCGCGCGCCCCCGTTGGTGACGACGCCGACGATCCCCTTTTCGGCCCAGCCCAGACTGTTGTTCGAGCCGATGTTGCCGCCCTCGAACACTCCGGCGGTGTCCATCACAACGACGTCACCCGGCCTGGCCGTTGCGAGCCATCCGTCACGGGCTCGGCCGTACTGCTCGCCTTTGAATCTCTTGAACCCGTCGATGTCGTCGAACGAGTTGCGGCCCACGCGGACGTCGGACGGGACGTAACGAACGGTGACGGCAAAGCCGACAAAACGATGCGTGAACTCCTGGGGATCGCGCCACAATGGGCGGATCGCATGGTCCATCAGACCGACGTCTTGCAGGCCGATGAGGTCCATGCCGTCGCACACGTCGGTGACTCGCAAGTCGCGATAGAGGTCGACGATCTCCCGCCGGGCGACGTCCGAGTCGTCGAAGCGCTTGTTTTCGAGCACCCGGACACCCTCGGGCGTGTGCCATTCTTGCGCCGGGCAAAGCCGCCCGATCCAAGGTCCAATGGCGGCCGCCGATCCGATGGCAGCCAGAAAGATGACCGACGAACGGCCGGGGCTTGTTGTGAACCGCCGCATTCGAAAGCTCCTTGCGTTGGGGAATGGAGGAGAGAGGTACGGTCGCCTTGCTCGATATGCTAGCGGCCCCCCGTGCCGGGATCAAATGCTCGTCGGTCGAGCCGGGAAGAGGTGCCGCCATACCGCTTCGCCGCCCGCCGGAGGGGAGTCGATCCGGGTGAATTAGGCCGTGACGCCCCAACCATCCCGGCGCGGCCCGTTGACGCATCTTGTGCCGCGTGCTAGCTTGTGGGGCGTGTCTTGTCGTTTCATGGCCCAAGGAGATCGCGATGAGAGTCCGGTTGACCGAAAGACAGACCGAGGTCGTGCGCCTGCTGAGCCTGGGCTGCACCGTCGAGGAGGTTGCCAAGATTCTGAAACTCTCGCCCAGCACGGTGGACAACCACAAAACGGCGGCGATGGCCCGTATGGGAACCGACCGGGTCGCCCTGTTGACCCGGCTGGCATTGCACGACAAGATCACGAGCATGAACGACAAGCTCACGCCGGCCGAGAGGAAGGCTTCGGGGCGGAAAGACGACGGTTGGAACTGAGCCAACGCCATCGACCAGGAAGGCATCAGCGGCGTCTGGGGGAATTACCCGGGGAAGGAATATGACCGCGGCTATCCCAAGCGGCTGCAGGAGTTTCTGGGCATCGAGCTGGTCATCGTCCGGTCCGCAGAACTGCTCGAGGAGATGGCCGAGGTCGACGATTCGGCCGACGCGATCACGCACGAGAGCGCCGCGCTTACGCTCTCCGAGCACACGGTCAACGCATGGACCCCGCTGAGCATTCTGGAGTTGAGCAAGGAGCACATTCCCTGTTGCTGCCGGAGCCACGTCGATTGTCTGGTCACCCAGTTGATCGGATGCGATCGGACCGCGCCGGTAATGATGCAGATAAGGCCGACGGGAGGAGAGTTGCACGACGACGCGACGGGGCGATTCGCGCACCCGTGCCGCGACCTTGATCAACCGAGTGCGCCAAGTGCATGGCTGCCCTTTGCCAAGCGGATCGTGTTGGCGAAGTAGCGGTCGCTCAGGCGATCTGCCGAAACAACAGCAGGGATGTGCTCGGGCACGCAAACCAAGGCGATCCGCCGATCACGATGGCCTTCCATCGCCCGATCCATGCTCTCGGCCAGCATCCCACGCCCCATGTCGTTGGTCCACAGCGGCCGGCGATGATAACAGGAAAGCGTCCGTTCGTGGATGTGGCCGGCATCCTGGTAATGCCGTATTCGTTTTCGATGCCCCGGACTCCCTTTCCTGGCAACCATCGTAACAACGACGGGCACCGCGGGACAAGCCAGCCGTGGCACCCGGCGCCGAACGTGATCCGTGGCCGGGGCTTGCCGATGGCGGTCCGCGGCATCTATACTGGCCGGGGCTGGAGGTCTTCGGGGCGATCGGCGCGTGGGGCGATCGGCAAGCCACGGCAGGCACATCGGAACCAGCGTTTCGCAAGACGAGGATCATGCCAACTCGATCGCCCACGTTCGTCGGAATTTGCGTGCTCTTGCTCGCTCCGGCACTGCACGCCGCCGGGCAGGTCGAGGTGCGGGACGAAGCCGACCGGGTCGTTCTTCGCAACGCGAGAGCGGCCATCGTGCTCGATAAGCGAGCCCACGGCGCGATCGCGTCGCTCGTCGACGCCTCGACGGGGCGGGAACTCGTCGCGCCCGATCCCGAGGCGTGCCTGTTTCGCCTGGGGTTGTCGAAGCCGGGCGAGACGCCGGGCGAACCGTTCCGGCTGACGAGCCGATCGGCCGAGTCGGTAGCCTACTCCGTCGCGGACAACGGCGCGGCGAAAACCGTGACCGTGACCTTCGAGCGGCTCGACGGCCGGGCGCTCGAGGCCCGGTGCACGGTGTCGGTCGGCCCCGACGAAGAGTGCATTCTCTGGCACTTCAGCCTGAGAGGCTCGGAGCCGCTGATTCTGGAAGAGGTGCAGTTCCCCGTCGTCGTGCTTCGCCCCCTGGCGGGCGACGCGCCCGGCGACGCTTTCGTCGCCGGCCACGTCAAAGGGGGGCTTTATCGCGGGCCGAGCCGGTGGCGAGCGGGCACGGCGCTGGACTTCAGTCAGCCGGGTCCGCTGGCCGCTCAGTTGGGCTGTTACTACGATGCGGGCGGCGGTTTCTATTCGGCGACACGCGACGGCGCGGGATGCCCGAAGGGGCTCGACTTCCGGCGCACCCCGTCGGGCCTCGAGTACGTATGGAAGCGGTATTGCCATCACGCGACGTCGGCGCCGTTCGAGTTGGGGTACGCCGTTGCCCAGGCCCCGTTCGGGTCCCAAGATGCGGCCAAACCGGCCGACTGGCGCGACGCGGCCGACCTCTACAAGGCGTGGGCCTTGCGCCAGCCCTGGTGCGCACGCACGCTGGCCGAGCGCGACGACCTGCCCGGCTGGTTGAAACGGGGGCCGGCCATGGTGCGGTTTCGTCGCCGGCACGAGTACATCGACTCGCGTTTGGAGCACCATCGCGATTGGTACGCGCAACCCGAGGCGATCGAGGGCTGGCTGCGCGACTACTGGCACGAGCACTTCGGTGACGTGCCGCTGATCGTGGCCTTCTGGGGATGGGAGCACGTGGCCACGTGGGTGGCCCCGCGGTACTTCCCGCCCTATCCGTCGGAGGAAGGCTTGCGGCGGCGCGTCGAGGCGGTCCGCGGCGTGGGGGGGTATCCCTTCTTCTGGCCGTCGGGATACCAGTGGGCCCTCACCTACGGCGAGCAACCCGACGGCTCCTTCCTCCACGACGACCGCGAGGCGTTCGAGAAGACCGCCGCGCCGCACGCGCGCGTCACGCGCGACGGATCGCTGTTCGCCCGGCGCGACTGGTGGCTTCGCGGCGGCACGAACGGCATGCTCTGCCGCGGCGACGCTTGGTCGCGGCAGAGGCTCGACGAGACGGCCGTCGAGCTCGTCCGGCGCGGAGCCAGCGCGATTCAGATCGACCAGGTGGTCTTCGGCTGCGGGCCGAAGGAGCGCGGGGTCTGCTACAGCACCGAGCACGACCATCCGCCCGGGCCGGGCCCCTGGTTCACCGAGTCCTTCGCCGAACAACTGCGCTCGATGGGCGAAGCCTGCCGGCAGCTCGATCGCGACGTATTCCTGGGGTTCGAGGGGGCGCAGGAGTTCCATCTTCAGCAGATCGGCATCCAGGACTACCGCGACTTCGAGATCTACTGGCAGCCTCACCTGCCGGGGCAAACGCCCGCGCCGGTGTTCGCCTACCTCTACCACGAGTTCGTGCCCCTTTTTCAAAGCAACCCGGAAGGGTTCCGCGGCAAGCCGACCCGCGGCAACCAGCTCATGATGGCGTATTGCCTCGTCAACGGGCAGATGCCCCACCTGGTGCCCCACTGGCCTCTCAAGGCGTCGCCGGCCCTCGAGAACGGCGGCTTCGAGCGGCGCGACGGGAACCAGCCGGTGGGGTGGAGGTGCGACGGAGAGCCCGGCGGCCGACTCACCGGCGCCGCCCGTTGCGACGAACAGACCAAACGCGGCGGAGACTACAGCCTGCGACTCGAAAGCCCCTGCCGCGACGCCGTCGCGCGCCTCACCCAGAGCATCGGCGTCGGCCAATACGAACTCGAGGTGGGCGACCACGGGCTCGAACCGGGCCGCGCGTATCGGCTGCGCTTCTGGTTCAAGGCCGATATGCTGGGCGAGGCGAGCGTGGTTCGGGTCGAGGCGTTCGGCGCCGGCGACGTCGCCGCCGGAGCCTGGGAGACTCGCCTGGCTCCCTGCGACGACTGGCGCCCGGGCGAGGTGTCGCTGACGATTCCCGACGGGGCGGTCCGCCTGCAAATCGCCGTCGAAGCGGCCGGACCGTGCAGGGCGTGGATCGACGACGTCGTTCTCGAAGCGTCGTGGGGCGACGGGTATCGGGTGGCCCATCGGAACCCCATCCTGCCCGCGGAGCACGACCTTGCCGTGCAATGGGTGCGGCTGTTCCACGGCCGGGGCAGGCCCTATCTGCTCTTGGGCCGGATGCTCCATCCGCCCCCGCTGGCCGTCGCGAAAACCCGGTTCCCCCTGCCGCAGACCGCCCCGGCGGCGCTGGGACGCGTGCCGCTGCACTTCTCCGACTCGAGCGGGATGATCATCGCCACCGCCGCGATCGACGTGCCCGCCGGCGTCGATTGGACGCGACGGGAAGTCACCCTGACCGTGCCCCAGGCCGCCGCTCGGGCCCGGCTGTACCTGCACTTCCAGGCGCCGGGTGAGTTCTGGTTCGACGACCTCGCGCTCACCGAGATCGGCGCCGACGAGAACCTGCTGCGCAACGGCGGCTTCGAACAATGGGAAGACCCTTCGGCCGCCCCCGAGGCCTGGACCCCCGCCTCGCGTTGGGGAGAGATCGAGTGCACGGGCCGGTTCTACCGCGACGAGGTCGACCGGCGCTCCGGCCGGTACGCCGTGCGCCTGGTCAACGGGCCCAACGACGTGGTCCAGCTTTCCCAGGGCCTGCCCGTCGACGGCAACACGCTTTGCCGGGGAAAGACCTACCGGCTCAGTCTGTGGATGAAGACGCGGGACGCCGACCGCCTCGCGTGGGAACTGCCGACGATCTTGCACAACGCCTTCCGCGCGCCCGACGGAAGCGAGGCGGTCATCGCCGTCAACGTGACCGACGCGCCGCAAACCGGCACGCTCAGGTGGGGCGGGCGCCAGATCGCCGTCGAACTGGCCCCGTGGAAGGCCCGGTTGATCGAGGCGCCGAAATGAGGCCCCGATCGCCGCGCGGTCTTGCATCGCGCGGTCGGCGCCCTTACATTCCCCGGAGCGGCGCACCTGCCGGCACGGGCCGGGGCTCGCACGGGTGCGCCCGTGCCCCCGAGGAGACACCACCATGCGAACCGATCTTCCGTCGAAGCCGCTCGTTGCGCCGTTGCTCGTCCCGTTGTTGTTCGCCGCGGTCTGCGGCGCCCGAGGCACGGCGGCCGAGCCCGCCGGCGGCGGGGCGTGGGCCCGCGTTGTCGAGGACGAGCGGTCCATCCGGATCGAGACCGACAAGCTCGAGGCCGCGATCCCCAAGAAAGACCCCAAGCATTGGATGACCGGCATCGAGAAGGGCTCGTTTGTCGACAAGGCGACCGGGTTCCGCGAGGTGGGCGACGGGCTGATGGTCGTCGACTGGCTCATGGAGGCCGGCAGCGACGATGCGTACGCCGACCGGGTCGAGGCCCCCGACGGGCACGGCGTCGGCCGCTACCTCTGGTACGCCAACGAGACCGACCCGGCACGGCGCGCCTACGCCCGCATCGCCCACGGCAGCAGCCATCGCAAGCGCGTGGTCGAGGGCCCGCAACTCTGCCACCGCATGAAGCCCGTCGAGCCCGAGGTCATACGCGGCGACGACTTCGTGGCCGTGAAGACGACCTACCGCTACGAGTACGCGGCCCCGGGGCGCAAGCCCGGCTCGCGCTGGACGCAGCTCGTCGTCTTCCCCCGCGGCGAGCGATTCTTCGTGCTCATGGACAAGATCGACACGGTCAACGATTCCGAGGAGATGTTCCTGCGCAACGACACGCCGGGCTGCATCCGGCACGAGCGCGGCGACACGTTCAGCGAGATCTACCTGAGCTACCTGGGCGGGCCCCGGGGGCTGCGCATCCCGTCAAGCGAGTTCTTCGCGCCCTTTGCGCCCGACGAGAAGTTTCACTACCGGCGCGACATGCACGAGACGCCCGGGCATTTCATCCGGGCCTACCGTCTGCGCGACAAGGCGACGGGCCGCGACGGTCCCTGGCTGGCCGGCATGACGCTCGATCCCACGGTGGTCTACGAGG
>Ga0334893_1003389_pt1 | contig 10213 bp, 9 predicted proteins | sample GraSluR3_MG_5_FD_207218 | JGI IMG/M metagenome (GOLD analysis project Ga0334893, IMG submission 207218) | Sludge microbial communities from methane-producing bioreactor in Wageningen University, Netherlands - Granular Sludge_09_05-R3 | ecosystem: Engineered > Bioreactor > Anaerobic > Unclassified...
ACTGGTAGAACCATCCAGGGGGAGGGATAAAAATGGCAGAACTCGAAGGAATTTATACCATATGGCTCCGAGAGAACAAAAGATTCCTCCGTTACCGTTCTCGGATATTAACTTCGGTGGTGACTCCACTGTTGTGGCTTTTAATATTTGGAACCGGGCTGGGTTCGGCCATAAGGTTTGGTAATACTCCTGGTGGGTATCAGGCTTTCATATTTCCAGGGATTATTTGCCAGACTATTCTATTCACATCTGTTTTTTCTGGGCTCTCTGTGATCCAGGACCGGCAATTTGGATTTCTGAAGGAGATATTGGTAGCTCCAATATCTCGTCCATCCATTGTCTTGGGTAAAGCCATTGGAATCAGTACTACGGCCCTCATTCAGGGAATAGTTCTTCTTCTGCTCTCATTTGTGGTTAATGTTCAGATGAATCTCATAACTCTCCTGGCATCTACAGTAGTCATAATAATCATTTCCCTGGGCCTTTCAGGGATGGGTCTTTTGATTGCATCATTCACCGACAGTATGGAAGGTTTTAACCTTATTATGAGCTTCATTGTAATGCCAATTTTCCTCTTAAGTGGTGCTTTATTCCCAGTTACAGGATTACCCACATGGTTGCAGGCTGCAGTTTATCTTGATCCTTTAACCTATGGTGTTGATGCATTAAGGGGAATTATTCTCCACTCATCGGTTCTTCCCATATATTTGGATGTGGCATTGATAACCATTTTTGCTATATCCATGGTGTTAATCTCAGCATTCATCTTCAGCAAGAAGGAACAGAGTTTGATGTAACTAATGAGAAAATAGTATCCTAATGGTATGATTTTAGTCTTCTTTTCTATTCTTCTTTTTAAATGAGGTATAGATTTCAATCCCAAAATGGTCTGATTTTAGTACTTATCATCTTTTAAAATCTGACTTGCAGGTTAAAAATTTCAATCCCAAAATGGTCTGATTTTAGTTTATCTAATCTCCAAGCGGGCCTACTCATCGGTTTAATTTCAATCCCAAAATGGTCTGATTTTAGTTGTAAGTGGAGGATCAAGTCAGTTCATGAATGTGATTAAATTTCAATCCCAAAATGGTCTGATTTTAGTTTGAAACTGACACCGACCTTTCAGGTGATCCAATCCCATTTCAATCCCAAAATGGTCTGATTTTAGTTTAAGGTTGTCACGTTGTAATTGTATTTGTGTTAGGATTTCAATCCCAAAATGGTCTGATTTTAGTTCCGATCACACTCCATCATATCCATTCATCACAGTTATTTCAATCCCAAAATGGTCTGATTTTAGTATCCACCTCGAAGAGTTTGGGCATTATAATCTCCTCATTTCAATCCCAAAATGGTCTGATTTTAGTCCGGTTAATAGGTTCCTAACAGTTACATCTGGCACCATTTCAATCCCAAAATGGTCTGATTTTAGTAGGTTACGGGGTTACAATAGTATCCCCCGTTAAGATATTTCAATCCCAAAATGGTCTGATTTTAGTGTTAACTTTGAATCAGCGAACAGGAACCGATGCACTATTTCAATCCCAAAATGGTCTGATTTTAGTCAACATAGCAGACGCTATTAATAAGACGATAGTTTACATTTCAATCCCAAAATGGTCTGATTTTAGTACTTCCAGAGGAGGCATTTAATGACACAGAATTTACATTTCAATCCCAAAATGGTCTGATTTTAGTAATTACAAGTACACTGCTGAACGAACAGCTCAAACGAATTTCAATCCCAAAATGGTCTGATTTTAGTCTTGCTAACTGTTCTAAATACTTCAAGAGTTCGTTTATTTCAATCCCAAAATGGTCTGATTTTAGTGTAGTAATTTAATCCGGGGATTGTGGCACCATCCACATTTCAATCCCAAAATGGTCTGATTTTAGTAACAACCCATCCATCCTCCTTTGTAGGTATGTTCAAATTTCAATCCCAAAATGGTCTGATTTTAGTTATGCAGATAGATGAGGGGGAAATGAAACCTAATTTATTTCAATCCCAAAATGGTCTGATTTTAGTTAGAAACACTGTTGTACTCATCAACGCTGTTAAAGTTAATTTCAATCCCAAAATGGTCTGATTTTAGTTCCTATGTTTTCTCCCCATGTGTCTATTTCTCGTAGATTTCAATCCCAAAATGGTCTGATTTTAGTTGGTTTATCAGGATCAGATCCTGGCCCAGGTCCCAGATTTCAATCCCAAAATGGTCTGATTTTAGTCTTCCAGAGGAGGCATTTAATGACACAGAATTTACATTTCAATCCCAAAATGGTCTGATTTTAGTCATAGCAGAGGCTGAATCAGAGGCATTGTTAGGTCATATTTCAATCCCAAAATGGTCTGATTTTAGTAATGTATGTTTTATACTTCACAGAACAGATCCCAAATTTCAATCCCAAAATGGTCTGATTTTAGTATCCTATTATCAGTTATTCCCTTTATCCAGGGAGTTATTTCAATCCCAAAATGGTCTGATTTTAGTAGAAGTTCATGGTGAATAAGAGCGTGACCCAGCAGGATTTCAATCCCAAAATGGTCTGATTTTAGTACAGTAGATATAGATTCAAACATACCACATTCCTGTATTTCAATCCCAAAATGGTCTGATTTTAGTGGATAACACAGCACTCTCACTACCACTACTCATCACATTTCAATCCCAAAATGGTCTGATTTTAGTTCGAATCCGAGCCGTCCTCCGCAGTGTGGGCATACATATTTCAATCCCAAAATGGTCTGATTTTAGTAAGGCATAAGCCCCGTCTTTGATGACATGAACCTTGATTTCAATCCCAAAATGGTCTGATTTTAGTATAGTGCCACGCCTGATATGTGGGATGGTGTGCGGGATTTCAATCCCAAAATGGTCTGATTTTAGTAATATACAACGCCTTCCAAGGTTTAGGTCAGTACATTGATTTCAATCCCAAAATGGTCTGATTTTAGTTACAATCCTCTCCAATTAATTTTTATCCACAAAAATATTTCAATCCCAAAATGGTCTGATTTTAGTGGAGCATAGCAACGGCTATTAACAAGACGATAGTCTACATTTCAATCCCAAAATGGTCTGATTTTAGTCTAGTAACTCTCATGGATACAGGTGAGTTGCCTGTATTTCAATCCCAAAATGGTCTGATTTTAGTCCTCGTTGGCGGTAGTGCTGCTGCAAATGCTTCTATATTTCAATCCCAAAATGGTCTGATTTTAGTTTCTTTAAATTGTATGAGCTAGTTTTACCGGAAGCAATTTCAATCCCAAAATGGTCTGATTTTAGTTTTTAAGCTCAGGGGAAACATTCATTGATAATTGTGATTTCAATCCCAAAATGGTCTGATTTTAGTAATGTTCCTTTCAAGTTATAATCGAGTTTGACTTGATTTCAATCCCAAAATGGTCTGATTTTAGTAATACGATAGCATAGACATGATTAAAGTACAGAACCATTTCAATCCCAAAATGGTCTGATTTTAGTTTTGGGATGTGAATGCTAGAAAGGTCGGACTTAGATATTTCAATCCCAAAATGGTCTGATTTTAGTTTTTCACCCGTACCAATCAGAGCTCCATTTATATAGATTTCAATCCCAAAATGGTCTGATTTTAGTGCCTACGAGGCCAGCGTAGTAGTCCGAACATTAGAATTTCAATCCCAAAATGGTCTGATTTTAGTCTTGCAGAGTATGTTCCTTGAATTGGGCTTGATGAGGATTTCAATCCCAAAATGGTCTGATTTTAGTGATTGATGAATTGTACCAAGAAATTGATTATTGGTCATTTCAATCCCAAAATGGTCTGATTTTAGTATTGATAAATCAGGAACATACTGGATACTTTTAAGGGATTTCAATCCCAAAATGGTCTGATTTTAGTTTTTGGTCATCCATGCACCACTTATACTACAGTTCCATTTCAATCCCAAAATGGTCTGATTTTAGTTAAATATTCACCTGCAAGATTTTGATGTTGATGTTCCAATTTCAATCCCAAAATGGTCTGATTTTAGTCCAAACTCAGAGAGGGACCCATATATGATAGGCCCATTTCAATCCCAAAATGGTCTGATTTTAGTCTTCATAGAAACCATTCAGGTTTTGCTGCATCTTCGAATTTCAATCCCAAAATGGTCTGATTTTAGTGCCTGTAGCCACTGAGTATGTTTATGTTTTTGATGGATTTCAATCCCAAAATGGTCTGATTTTAGTGAAACTGCTATATTCTGTTAAGAAATTATCGAGTTCATTTCAATCCCAAAATGGTCTGATTTTAGTCTCCCAGGAGTAATCTCCACAGTTTCCCAGGTAATTGTATTTCAATCCCAAAATGGTCTGATTTTAGTGGAACCAGCCACCCTGCATGTTTCCCTCATCAACATTTCAATCCCAAAATGGTCTGATTTTAGTTTAATAGCCTGTGAACAACTCAAAAGACAATGTTATATTTCAATCCCAAAATGGGCTGATTTTAGTCAATACATCCTCGCTCCTGTCATCCCCAAACACCACAATTTCAATCCCAAAATGGTCTGATTTTAGTATAAGAGCTAATCTATTTTTAGAGGGGCATAATCATATTTCAATCCCAAAATGGTCTGATTTTAGTATGATAGGGGGAATTGCACTGCCGTATGCTAATAGTATTTCAATCCCAAAATGGTCTGATTTTAGTCTAACGTGGACGGATAAGGCAATTCGGATTTATAGTATTTCAATCCCAAAATGGTCTGATTTTAGTTTCGCTCGCGACATCAACACTCATATAAATATTATAAATTTCAATCCCAAAATGGTCTGATTTTAGTCTGATCCACAACCATACCATACTAAAAAAATAAAACAATTTCAATCCCAAAATGGTCTGATTTTAGTTGAACATAAGCATTATAATACTCAGCACATTGTAACGATTTCAATCCCAAAATGGTCTGATTTTAGTGACTTTCTCAGCGACACTATAACCATATTTTAGATATTTCAATCCCAAAATGGTCTGATTTTAGTCTTCCATCCGGCCCCTGGCCCTGTCGATGGAATCGTATTTCAATCCCAAAATGGTCTGATTTTAGTGAATTCAAACGAAACAACAATCGACATAAATATTGATTTCAATCCCAAAATGGTCTGATTTTAGTAAAGAAGAAACGTTCCTACACTTGTAGTTCACGACCCATTTCAATCCCAAAATGGTCTGATTTTAGTGATTCACCGGTCCATGACGTGGATGCCCCCACAGCAATTTCAATCCCAAAATGGTCTGATTTTAGTTGTTCTTAGAAAAAAGACAGCTCACATAAACAAGATCATTTCAATCCCAAAATGGTCTGATTTTAGTGGCAAAGAATGGGATGCTATACTTAGCGATCGTCTTCATTTCAATCCCAAAATGGTCTGATTTTAGTTCATGTAATTATGATTATCTTGACTACTGGGTTAAAAATTTCAATCCCAAAATGGTCTGATTTTAGTTTAGTTATTATGCTACTTATGCTAGTCTTAATTTGTCATTTCAATCCCAAAATGGTCTGATTTTAGTAGCATGGAGTGGAAACAGCATTTAATCACTTCCTTTTATTTCAATCCCAAAATGGTCTGATTTTAGTGGAGCATATTGTTATAATCAAGGTAACTTAGTTTATCATTTCAATCCCAAAATGGTCTGATTTTAGTCTTACAAGCCTTAGCCAGGGCTTAAAATTTGGTTAGATTTCAATCCCAAAATGGTCTGATTTTAGTGATAAAGGACCGGCCACCATTACTGAAAAGATTGTAAATTTCAATCCCAAAATGGTCTGATTTTAGTATCTTCGCCTTTGATGAAACCTTCGGAAATAAGTACATTTCAATCCCAAAATGGTCTGATTTTAGTTCAAGTTATTTATCCCTTCATTAACTTGACGAGTATATTTCAATCCCAAAATGGTCTGATTTTAGTCATTTGTGTTCGTGTGCCACGTTCTGGAGGTATTGTATTTCAATCCCAAAATGGTCTGATTTTAGTTTGGGTTATTGTTATTAGTGTAATTCTTTTTTATGTATTTCAATCCCAAAATGGTCTGATTTTAGTTTCTCTGATTACGCAACTGGGAGGATAGAGGATAAAATTTCAATCCCAAAATGGTCTGATTTTAGTCATGACTGGCCAGAACATTCTAATAAACAAATACTCATTTCAATCCCAAAATGGTCTGATTTTAGTTTCCTATAGGCTGAAGCTAGATTGTTGTCTTTAGCCATTTCAATCCCAAAATGGTCTGATTTTAGTGCAGCCGGCCGGGGCGTGAACCACATTAGGATATATATTTCAATCCCAAAATGGTCTGATTTTAGTAGGAATCTCAAGAGAACCTCAAATTGCTTTTAATAATTTCAATCCCAAAATGGTCTGATTTTAGTCTGTAAGTGTGGATGATGTGGATTATCTCTATGCCAATTTCAATCCCAAAATGGTCTGATTTTAGTTTAACTTCAAGCCAGGCTGGGAGGTTACAAGCATTTCCATTTCAATCCCAAAATGGTCTGATTTTAGTACTGGCTTACGGTCCTAACAAGGAAATAGTTGATACATTTCAATCCCAAAATGGTCTGATTTTAGTGAATTCACACTATGCAAAGACACCAACACCAATACCATTTCAATCCCAAAATGGTCTGATTTTAGTACAATAGGCAAGTACATGGCTGACCCCAGTCATAGTGATTTCAATCCCAAAATGGTCTGATTTTAGTTTATATTATATTATATTATATTATATTATCCGATTATTTCAATCCCAAAATGGTCTGATTTTAGTCAAATGGGGAAAGATGATGGTTTGGATAAAATAAATGATTTCAATCCCAAAATGGTCTGATTTTAGTGTAATGTGTTCATGAAAGAAGTGAAAGGCCTACCTGATTTCAATCCCAAAATGGTCTGATTTTAGTCCCATCATTCCCCCCCTATTTTTTCTGTGTAGATGTTATTTCAATCCCAAAATGGTCTGATTTTAGTCAATCATCACCCATACTAATGAAATTACTATATTTCATTTCAATCCCAAAATGGTCTGATTTTAGTCCATTATCGCGCGACAGTAAGTTAAAACACCCTATATTTCAATCCCAAAATGGTCTGATTTTAGTGCAGATCTATTTTCATCACGCCAAGGATGGATAATAATTTCAATCCCAAAATGGTCTGATTTTAGTGGCAAAGAAAGGGATGCTATATCTACCGATCGTCTTATTTCAATCCCAAAATGGTCTGATTTTAGTTGCAATATTGCAGCAGTGAATCGTGTCTTTTTAATATTTCAATCCCAAAATGGTCTGATTTTAGTAAATCCTCCCATAACCGTTGCCGTGGCTCAATTATACATTTCAATCCCAAAATGGTCTGATTTTAGTTGGTCTATTATTTTGTTGTAGTGTGCTTTGGTCCCTATTTCAATCCCAAAATGGTCTGATTTTAGTTTCCATAACCACCATAAAAGCCGCGACATCATAATAAATTTCAATCCCAAAATGGTCTGATTTTAGTGAAATATTTTTTTCCGTTTTCAATATATGCTTCCTTATTTCAATCCCAAAATGGTCTGATTTTAGTCATTTAACCTGGCCTGAGGGTGGCCATTTAAACAATATTTCAATCCCAAAATGGTCTGATTTTAGTGGGCGTTTATGACCTTAAAATTAATGTCAAGGATGAATTTCAATCCCAAAATGGTCTGATTTTAGTGGAGATTTGGATTTTCACTGTATAATCGCTCACTCATTTCAATCCCAAAATGGTCTGATTTTAGTAACTGGAACCGGGATAAATATTATTTCGATGACCAGATTTCAATCCCAAAATGGTCTGATTTTAGTAAATATTCCGAATCTAAAAGAGTACCATTCTTATATATTTCAATCCCAAAATGGTCTGATTTTAGTTTCACCTCCTTATTCTGCGATGTGATAATCCACCGCATTTCAATCCCAAAATGGTCTGATTTTAGTAAATTTAGCAGCGCGGTTGAGGTGATCCGATACCTCCATTTCAATCCCAAAATGGTCTGATTTTAGTCCCATACAGGCTGTGATGCTACTCCATATCTCACCTTATTTCAATCCCAAAATGGTCTGATTTTAGTAGGGCCGAAATCTGCCTTATTTGCCCTAATATTTACAGTTATTTCCCCAAATTTATACATATATTTTGCTATTCCAGATTTGTCAATTGTTTTATATGGATTGACGACGTTTAAATCAGACTTCTTTGAAAGACTTTCCAAATATAATCATAATCATTTAATTATCCGCTGATTTTATGAGAGTGATTCACGAATAAAACAAGCGGTAATAAGTTAAAAGTCGAGGTTGGAGTAAAATTAAACATGGTTACTTTAATCATCCACAAAAAATCTCTTTATAAACGACAGGTTTAAATCATTTATATGCATCTAGAGTAATGGTAATGAATCTTAAATACTTTAAAAAAAAATAGGGTTATATTATTCCATCTATAGGTGCTTTTTCAACACCCATCACCTCTCTTTTCAGCGCCTTTTCTGTTCGCAGAGCATATATTATCACAGAATCCTCTTTTTTATTAATAATTTCTTTCAGGCCATTTTTTATCTCTACAAGTTCGCTGGGAGTGACATCTCCTTCAAAAACTGAATTTTGTATCCAGTTAAGTTGGGTACGTAAGAATCCTTTAACTTTGTTCACTCTTTCCACTTTTATATCGTAAACAATTATGATATACATAATTAACTCACCACCACATTACAAAGGGTTTATACTCCTTAGAACCCAAGAGATGTTTCATGAGTTTATAGGCCTCTAAACGTATTAAACGCCTGTAAGAAACCTTACGGTTGAGTTCTCTGTGTTTAATTGTCTTTTTCAAACGTTCATCATATTCTTTGAGGAATATTTTCCTCCCTTTTTCATTCAGGAGGCAGTAATTAATGTCTTTTTCGAAATCTTCCTCTTTTAGCATTCTCTTGTTCACCAGATAAAAAATTAGCCGATCCACGAGTATGGGCTTGAAGATCTCACTTAAATCCAGTGCCAGGGAGTACCTGCGTTCAAAAGGCTCATGGAGGTAAGATATGGTGGGATTGAGCTGCGTATGGTAGATCTCACTCAAGACTGTTGAGTATAATAGTGAATTTCCGAAGCTTATCAATGCATTGACCATATTTTCAGGTGGTCTGCGCGTCCTACCTTCCATTTTAAAACCATCTGGTAAGATTTCATCTAGGTGCGTGTAGTAAGCTGATCGCATCCTCCCTTCCACATTCATAGTCTCGGTAATTTTTCCACAACCATCAAGTTCTCCCAGGATTTTCCCGATATCATTGTTCACACGATAGTAAGCCAGTACTTTTTCCATATTCTTGGCAGCACCTTCCACAAACTTCTTTGCTAATTCCATTCTCAGTTCATGGTCCAAGTAATATTTGGCCTGTTTAATGATCACATCCCCTGATAGAAGATTTTCTCTAGGGTAAAAACTGCCATCGTAGAATCCGTAGTAATTGAAAAAATGAATGGGTATCCCTTCCTTGGCCAGGAGGTGCACCACTTGAGAGGAGAAGGTTAAAGATCCATAAGCATATATGGAGTAGATCTTATTGATGGGTATGGGTTTTTTACCCTCTTTGTTCACAAAATAAACCGTGTTTTCTCTTCTTTTGAGTAGTCCGTCAGACATTATGTAGTAGTTTCTTTTCATAACCTATCCCCCTACTAAATTAGATCATTCGCTTGGGATACTAGTTGCAGTTTGGCAGAGTAAATAAATTTTCTCTAAATCCAGCACAGGTCATAATAGGCACATTTCCTGCAAGTGGGTGTTTTAACAGGTTTGGGAACATTACAATCTACTAATTCCATAATTTTCTCAGTTAAATCCATTATTTCATTTTTTCGGGAGCCATCCCATGCAATGGTAATGTTCTTCCTTATCTTAGGATAGTTGATGATTCCAACTACTTTTTGAACACCTTTCACCACATTCAGATAGTAAAGATAGTATAATAACTGGTATTCATGGGCTTTCTCCATCTTCTTACTCTTTTTAACTTCGTGTACTTCTAAAATGTCACTTTTTTTGATGAAGTCTATGCTGATGAGGTTATCAATGGCATAATCCCTTTTTTCTCTCTGGTAACTCTTCTGGTGGAGTTGTTTTCCTGCAGAAACCAAGTCTGACTCCTGTTCCATCTGGATAT
>Ga0334893_1003401_pt1 | contig 10183 bp, 6 predicted proteins | sample GraSluR3_MG_5_FD_207218 | JGI IMG/M metagenome (GOLD analysis project Ga0334893, IMG submission 207218) | Sludge microbial communities from methane-producing bioreactor in Wageningen University, Netherlands - Granular Sludge_09_05-R3 | ecosystem: Engineered > Bioreactor > Anaerobic > Unclassified...
GCCACAAAAGAATACAATATCATAGAATTGCTTGGTGGGATAATAAGACCTATTGTGGAAGAAGTACAGGTAACTGCAGCAGAAAAATTCCTATCATAGCCTTCTTCATTCATCATAGGTATCAATATGGAACCAATTGATGAAGTATCTGCCACAGCAGAACCTGATATGCCAGCAAAAAACATGCTGGCTAATATATTTACTGCAGACAACCCTCCCCTAACTCTACCAATTATTATATTACTAAAATTTACAATACGCTTGGCAATTCCTCCCTTCTCCATAATGTTACCCATAAGAATAAAAAAAGGAATACAGGTAAGAACAAAACTATTAACACCAGAAAACATCCTCTGAAACACAATTATTAGGGGCAATTCTGCCAGAAAAATTGCCAACATTGAAGAAATTCCGAGTGCAAAAGAAACAGGTATACCCAGGACTAAAAGTACGAAAAATGTAGTTAATAGCACTAAGCTAATCATTTTTTTGCTCCTCTTTGCCTGAACACAATGATGATTCATCTTTTGAAAAAATCATTTCCAATGAAATTAGAATCATTAATATGGCACTAACGGGCACAATAATAGAAATATTCGACATTTTGATATTCATTTCCGGAATGTTTTGTTTACTGGTAATATTGATTAATGTTAATCCCTGACTAAACATTATAGATGAGAAAAGAAGGATTAACAAAGCCCCAAATTTAGTAGTCCATTTTTTTATAATCGTAGGTAATAATTCTGTGAAAATTTCAACTCCAACATGTTTTCTATTTCTCAAGACAATGGTACTACCCAAAAAAGATATCCATATCAGAGCATATCTACTGTAGGCATCAATCCAGAAAAAAGACTGACCAAAGAGATATCGGCTTATAACAGCAACAAAAAGAAAAATTGCCATAGAAACCAACAAAATAATTAGTAATAATTTTACTAAAGACATAATAATATCTAATAATCTTGTGAACATTTTACAATGCGTCCTATAAACATTTTAGATATCTTGGGGAAGAATAATAATATTATTCCCCAAGATATATTATATTAAGATATTACTTATACTACTTTTATTTACTATTCAACAGCTTGAATTTTTTCAATATAACCTTCAAATTTGGCAGAGAGTTCTTCTTGTAAATGCTTCACTTTTTCTATGAAAGGAGTTTTATCAGGTATTTCATTTATTTCCATAGTTTCACTTATTCTGTCAAGTGCTTCTTTCTCCTGTCTAGCCCATTCTTCCTTTACAAATTCTTGTGCTTCTTTACTTACTTTAAGGAAAATATCCTGATGTTCTTTACTAAGTTTATTCCAGACATCAAGACTGATTACTAAATTATCCGGAATCATCATATGCTCATCTAAAGAGAAGTACTTTGCTACTTCACTGTGTTTCATTCTATCAACACTGGGAGGATTATTTTCAGCGCCATCGATTACTCCCGTTTGAATAGCAGTATATACCTCGGAAAAGGCAGTTGTTGTAGGAGATGCACCGAAGGCTTCCATGGTCTTAATCATTATATCGCTTCCCATTACTCTGATTTTAAGACCTTTTAGATCATCAGGGGTATGAATAGGTCGTACATTATTATAAAAACTCCTTGCACCGGCATCAACCCAAAATAATAATTTTAATCCTGCTTCTTCTGTATATCTGGCAATCTCTTCCCCAACTTCTCCTTCCAGTATTTTCCAATAATGATCTTTATCTCTAAATAAATATGGGATGCTAAAAATATCCATCATGGGGACAAAATTGCATAACCATCCACAAGAAGTTTTAGACAGTTCCAAAACGCCTGATTGGACTTGCTCTATGGTTTCACCTAAATCACCAAGAACGGCATTGGGATAAAGGGTTATTTTAATCTGACCATTGGTTTCTGTTGCAATCCGATCAGCAAAAAATTTAAAGCCCTTTTCACCTGGTGCAGTCTCTGGTTGATCAGAAGAAAGCCTCATATTGACTACATTTTGTGCCATAGCAATAGAACTTAAAAACACTATTAATGCAAGTAAACAAGCAATAAAAATAGAATATTTCTTCATTATATATTCCCCCTTTTTTATTTTTTATTATTTATTTTTATTAATTTAAAAGATTTTGATATACACATTAGACCTACACTCATCACCTCCTATATCTATTTTGATTTAATACGTGTTTTAAATGAATTATTTTGTATGATTGTTTTAACAAACTTATAAACAAATATCTCTAACTAAACTAAAATTTCCTTCAAATAGAATAGCATTGCGATTCAATAAAAGTCAAAAATTTTTTCTTTTTTTATTTATAAGCAATAGAGAATCTTGCTAAAATAAGTTCCGGCTTTACTACCTGTCACTGCGTATAAACTAAAGAACGAAGGTTCTCCTAGAACTATATTGCTAGTATTTTTTAGGTATAAATGTGTGGAATTGCAAAATATCCTTGAGTCGATGGTATTAAGTATTTAATCTTAGAACAATATGAAAACAAATATCTATTTGGGTAGAAGTGGATGAGATTATCACACCGGTATCTTAACTTCAGTTAAGCTACGGGCTCTCAATAGAAATATTCATTTGCAATGACTAAAGGAACAGGAATGGCGGTTTATAAGGTTAAAAAGTCATACCTTATATGGTTTAAAGTATATCAGGTTATATATTGGAATGCTAAAGAAGAACAAGACGAGCTAATGCTCGTCTTGCAATAAAAACAGTTATAGGTAGTTTTATTATTGTAATATTGTAAAAATTTTCTGGACTGATGATTAAGAATTATTCTTTAAAAACTCAGATGCAGATTTCAAGTAATGGGCAGCCTTTTCCACTATCTGGGGTTCTATTTCAAAAACTTCCCGCCAGCCATTTTCAATGCTGCCGGTATATTCACGGGCAGCCCAGGGTCCAGTTCCTACCTGGAAGCCATTAGTCCAGAAATAAAGGGGCGGCAACTGGATGTCAAAATATTCCAGATAAGCCAATAAATCTTCATGATTCCAGTTATAGATAGGGGCATAACGAACAACTCCATATTCGTCAACATCCATGCCTTCTTCTCCTGGATCATTACCATCTTTAGTTCTTCTACCCACCAGAATCATGTCCAGGTTATTCCTCTGAAAGAACCTTTTTTGCCCTTCATTCTGGACAATTTTGAACCAGGTAGAGGCCACTTCGGCCTGCTGAGGAAATAAGAGATGTTCGTTTTCGAATAACCATTTGAGGTTCTGACCGGTATTGACCACTTCCAGATTTTCCGGAGCATTTTCACTTACCCAATCTAGAACCTGCTGGTATTCCAGATTGCAGCGCACCCAGAACACCATTTTAATGGGCAATCCCTCGCAAATGTGCTGTAGGACAATAGAGTCCTTACCACCACTCCAGGATAGAGCCACTTTTTTATCCTTAATTAGTCTGGCAATTTTTCCCCTGGTTTCATCCCTCAATCTGAGTATTCTTTTTTTTAATTCTCCATCTTCCTGTAATCGGTCACGAATTTCTTCCAATGCCCCCAGCCAGGCATCCTGCTCCACCTTTTGTTTGACGCCTAAGATAGTATCAACCTCCTTTTCTATTTAGTTTTAAAATAGTAAAATATTTTTTGAATATAATAAATATCTAATTGTAATTAATAAAATAAATTTACAATCAGCAAAAATGTCATCCTTAAAATAAGGAGAACAAAGCGAGATTAACAAGCAGATGAAAATAACTTTCTTATTTTCTTAACAATTAATACCATAACCTCTTTTTAACCATAACATGTTTTAGAAGTCATTTCAAGTTTGCAGCTAAAAATGAGAGGTGAGGAAGTCTCTCACAAGACATTCTTGCTATCGGTCATGGTAAGGGAGTGAAGAGTAGTAAAATCTTTCTGAGGAAATGAAAAGTGGAGGAAAATATATTACAATATAATTATTATAAGTATTATGAGTAGATATTTTCTAAAAAAGCAGGGAATCAAAAGATGAATAGATTCCGGATTTCATCGAAATACTTCCTCTATCCCGGCATATTTCTAATATCACTATCAGTGTTGATGTTTGAGCTGGCGCTAACCAGGATTTTTTCTATCATGCAGTGGAATTACCTGGCTTTCATGATTATCAGTATAGCCTTTTTAGGGTATGGTGTCAGTGGTACCTTTCTTACAGTCACCCCTTCTCTGACTAAAAAAAATAGGAATGAACAACTTCCTGGCCTATTATCCCATTTCGCCCTTCTGTATGGACTCAGTATTTTTTTAACCCTCTTTCTGATAAACCACATACCATTTGATCTTTATCGTTTAAGTGTAGATAGTTATCAATGGTTTTATTTAACCGCTTATTATCTGGCAGTCGCTCTGCCCTTTTTCTTTGCCGGTACCTGTATTTCACTGGCCATTACTCACCTACCTATGAAAGTAAGCAGACTATATTTCTATGATTTAACCGGGGCTTCTCTGGGATGTCTTGCCTTTTTATTTTTTACCAGCCATATCAATATCATAAAACTGGTTATTGTGTTATCTGTTTTTGGTCTTACTTCCTCTTTTCTATTTTCTCTAGCTCATGGCAAGAGACTCTTTTCCTTATTACCGCTTATTTTAATTATAATCTTGTCTTTGGTTAATTTTTCCTCTTATTGGTCTTGGTCATTTTCTCTACCAATTAATCATTATAAAGAACTATTTAGCTTTTTACGGTATCCAGAAGCCAAAATACTATACCAGGGGGAGAATAGCTTCTCCCAGATTAAGGTAGTAGAAAGTCCAGCGGTAAAACATGCCCCGGGATTAAGCCTCAATTTTAAAGAGAGAATACCCGAACAGCTGGGTATCTTAACTGATGATTCGGGATTGAGTGCTATAACCAGGTTTAATGGTAATATAGAGTCTATTCATTTTACCGGTTTTCTGTCCAATGCTCTGGGTTTTCACCTGAGCAAAAACCGTAACAGGGTGCTGGTTATTGGTGCCGGTGGTGGTCTGGATATCTTAAGTGCCATTTATCATGGCTGCAATAAGATAGAAGCTATTGAATTAAATCCTTTAGTGATTGATTTGATGCAAGGACAATTTGCTGATTATTCCGGTCAATTGTATAACCGTCCAGAGGTTGCCATATTACCTGGAGAAGGCCGGAGTGTACTGAAGAATATTGATCATAATTTTGATCTGATTCAAATATCACTGGTTGGTTCTGCTACTGCCTCTACCGGTGGATTTCACAGTATTTCAGAAAACTACCTTTATACGGTGGAAGGGATGATTGACTTTTTAGGGCATCTCTCTCCAAATGGAGTAATCTGTATTACCCGCTGGCTTCTTTTCCCTCCCCGGGAATCGGTCAAAATGACTACTATCGCCCTGCAAGCGCTGGAGAAGATGGGAGTAGAAAATCCGGAAAATCATATTGCCTTGATACGCAGCTGGGGTACCACTACCTTTATCTGCAGTCAAAAACCAATTGATAGAGAAATGATTGATATTATCATATCATTCTGCCAGGAAAGAAGTTTTGATCCTATCTACTTTCCTGGAATCGAGCTCCAGCAGGCTAATCAGAATCACCGCCTGGAAAAACCTTATTACTATCTGGCAATTTCTGACTTAATGGAGTATTATAGACAGAATCGGATGAAGTCATTCTACCAGGACTACTTCTTTAATATTAGCCCAGCCACTGATAATAGCCCTTTCTTCTTCTACTTCTTAAAGTGGAGGAATATCCCTACTATTATCAGGGATACCAGTTACTGGCAGCCTATTATCGAATGGGGTAATCTCATTGTCTTTGCCACTTTACTACAGGGAATGTTATTTTGTTTAATTTTTATCTTTTTACCTCTTTTAATCAAAAGAGTATCCCCCGGTAAAGGCTGGTATTTCCCACTGCTTTACTTTGCTGCTCTGGGATTAGGCTATATGCTGATAGAGATTTCCTTTATTCAGAAATTTATCCTCTATCTCACCTATCCCACTTATGCTACTTCCGCAATTATTTTCTCATTTCTATTCTTTTCCGGACTGGGAAGCCATTTTTCCCAACGCTGGCAGAGAAAAACAATACCCTATTTGAGATGGATTATTTCAGTAATCTGTCTTCTTCTGGTACTGTATCAGAGATTAATACCAACTCTCTTCCAATATACTCTCCACCTTCCCTTAATAGTAAGATTTTTACTGACCTGCTCCCTTCTATCTCCTCTGGCCTTTCTGATGGGTATGCCCTTTCCTCTGGGTATCCACTTTCTGGCAGAAAGAAGGGAGAGAATGATTCCCTGGGTGTGGGCGACTAATAATTTCTGTTCTATTCTGGCTTCAGTTCTGGCAGTGATTATCGCTATTTCAGCCGGTTTTCAGGCTGTAGGATATCTGGCAGCAGGTATTTATTTTGTGGGATTGTTTGGGATTGTCCAAGCAGGGAAAGTGTCCAGTTCATAGTTTTTAGTTTTTAGTTAAGCTCAAATCTACCAGAGAGTAACAAATATGAAATACTAATTTAAACTCAATGGTGAATACAGTTGCCTATACTAGTCTATCTTTCATTGAATAACTTCGGAGGACAGTAATGTCCTTTGTCCATTAGCAGAATGAAATAAAAATAGCCTTATATCCTCTGCCCATCTTTTAAAATTCAGTTCATCATGTTTTTAATAATCTATTTCTGACTTCCTCTAAATAATTATTTTCTTTTAATCCCATTTTTTCTATCAAATAATGATAATTTAGTTTTTGGAGTTAAGTAACTGGGATAATTTTAAAAACAATTTTATACAATTATACTTATATTAATGGTCTAATCTGATATGATAGTTTTAGTTCTGTTTCAAGATGTAAATAGAAAGAATAATATATTGCCAATATTATGAAAAAAATAATTAAATTAATTTTAATTCTTTACTTGTTCTATGTCGGTTTCGGTGTTGGCGCTATGCCGGCTGTTGGGGAAAGCATGGGAGGACTTCCTGTTGCGGGAGGTGTAGTGCCTCATCACCTGCTGGCAAAAGAAATTATTGAAGATTTTTTTGAATTTATCGCAGGACAGGAACAGCATCCTGAAACTATTATTCTTTTAAGCCCGGATCATTTCAATTGCTCAGCTACTAAAAAAGAGAATTCCTTTATCAGTGTTGGTTGGAAAGAAAGCGTCACTGAACTGAAAGGTTTGTCTACAGATATTGATTTATTAAAAAGACTGACAATTAATAATAATATAATATCAGACAGAAGTACGGTGCTTGCAGAGTTTGGCATTACCAATCTATTGCCTTTTATTAAAAAATATCTTCCCGAAACAAAGATTATTCCTATCCTTATTCCCGAAAGTATTACTCAGGAAGAAGTAATAAAGTTTGTCCAGACAGTTAATCATGTTTCCAATGAACAGGCTATTATAATTGCCAGCGTTGATTTTTCCCATTATCTCCCGGCTGGTGCTGCTATTTTTCATGATACAAAAAGTATTAGAGTGTTATTGAATTTTGAAGAAAGTGAATTTGAAAATATTGAGGTGGATAGCTGGCAATCTTTGTATGCGGTACGTTTGTATGCAAAATTACATGGAAGTGAAAACCCCGCTATTATCGCCCACAAAAATTCTGTTGATTTTTTACCATGTGATTTTAATTCTACAACCTCTTATTTTAGTGTTGTTTTTCAGAAAGGAATTCCTGAAAATAATTTACAGGTTGAGACAATTCTACTGGCGGGAGATATGATGCTCGGGCGTGGTATAGAAAAATTAATAAAGGAAAATAGTATTTATTACCCTTTCCTGAAAATTGTACAGCTCTTAAGGGGCGTAGATGTGGTTTTTGCCAATCTAGAGGGACCCATTATAGAAAATATACAGGAAACTGCAATGGATGAGCCTAAATTTACCTTTCGTCCAAAAGTACTGGAAGCAGTCAAATGGAGCCGGATTAACTTACTTTCATTAGCCAATAACCATATTATGGATAGAGACAAAGAAGGCTTGGAAGAAACATTAGATTGGCTGCAAAGATACCAGATACGTTTTATCGGATCTCCTCTTCCTGCTCTTGCTAATTCCACAAATATAAAAAATTATTACTTTGCCACCGATCAATCTGTTTTTCTGGCCTTTAACCGGGTATTGCCTTATATTGATTATCAGGCAGAGATTATCAAGGAAATTCAAAAGGCAAGGCAATCTAATCCGGGGAAAATTATCATTGTAAGCATGCATTGGGGTAATGAATATCAGACAAACAGCTCAATTAATCAAAGAGAATTGGCTGGGAAAATTGTAGATGCAGGTGCGGATATTATCATGGGGCATCACCCCCATGTAGTCTGGGAAATTGAAATTATAAAGGGCAAGCCGGTATTCTATTCGTTAGGAAATTTTATCTTTGACCAGCAGTTTTTGCCGGAAATCAAAGAAGGATTAGCAATAGGTTTAACTATTTCAACTGACAAACTCACCTTTCATCTCTTTCCAATAAAAAATCAGGAAGGGCAGCCAATATTGATGGATCAGAATGAAACTGAATTATTTCTTAAAAACCTGGCAGAGAAATCTGATAAAAGGTTATGGGAATCTATTAAAAAAGGTATAATAGAACTAGAACTGGTAAGATAAAAAAATCAGGGGGTTTAGAAATGAAAAAATCAAAAGAAAATAAATTTAATTATAAAGGTATATATATATTATCCATTTCTATAGGAATTATAATAATATTATCTTTTACAGTTTGTCAGTCTCTGGCAAATACAAGCCCGCTTAATAAACAGCTAATCAATCCGAAAGATTTTATTATAGGACCGGCTGAAGTCAATGCTGATATACCGGGATTTTCTCTACCCTTAAACACTGCTGATATTGAAAATTACCATGATTTTTTTGAAAAGATGCCTTTAACACCGGAAGTATTAGAGTTATTAGAAAAAAATGCCTTTGTAGTTATTCCCACTCCTCTTGATATTGCCGAGCAGGAGGTCTTTTTGGACTTCAGTCGGGAAATAGCCAATCCAAAGGATGATTTTGTTGCTTATTATCAGGTATTGAAAAACATAGATGTACCAATTTTTATTACTTCAGATTCCCTGCTGCACTATTATCATATCTTTTTTGATACGACTTTAATGCGCCTGGAACGGGATCTCTTTTATCGGGATATCTGGGAAATCAGTAAAGAATTATTTGATGTTTCCCTGAATTACTATAATTATACTGAGGGCGATTTAAAAGAAGCTGCCAGAAGAAATGTGGCCTATCTTTCTGTAGCTATGGAGCTTTTGAAACCCGAAGAAAACCAGGTAATGAGTGAAGAAACATTAAAAGAAGAATACTGTTTACCGGAAATGGAAGAAGAAATTTGCGAGATGATGATAGCCGGAGTAAACGATATTTATGGTGAACAGGCCAGCTACCAATACTTCAGTGAGGAAGAATTTGAATACTATGATTTCAATGTCCCGGAATTGGTACAGGATTTAGTTCAGACTGAAATTAAGCTTATCAAAGAACACAAAGGCTGGGAATATTCTCCTGTTTTTATTTATCAGGAAGACTATTCTCAATATGTTCCCCGGGGACATTATACCAAATCTGAGAAGCTGAAAAATTATTTTAAAGCTTTGATGTGGTTTGGGAGAATGACTGCCCTGATTGAAGGTTCTCCAGTGCTGTCGGCAGGAGAATCAATGTGCAGTGGAGGTGTAGGAGGAATTATCTCTGAATATGATGCCCGGATACAGACCCTTCAGGCCTTTTTACTGGCAAAAGAATATATCAGCAGCCGGAATATCCAGGAAAGATGGAAACGTATTTATAATATTACCTCTTTTATGGTAGGGTTTTCTGATGACTTAGGACCATATGAATATGGTGAAGTGCTGCAAAAAGCATTCTCTGAAGAAAATAGCAAAATAAATTCAGATAGATTGGTTGAAAAATATGACCAGCTAAAAGAAATGATTGGACATTATCCCTATAACCCCAAAATTTACAGTGGATTAGGTGCCTGTGAATTGCTGATGCCCTGCCCTCCTCTTACTGAAAAGGAAATTCAAGACTTAAAAATGCAAGCCAGGGAACTTCTTAAACAAACAAAAGGTTTTAGAATGATGGGACAGCGCTTTACCCTGGATTCCTGGTTATTCTCTGAAATTGTCTCTCCTTATAGCGGTGAGTATAATGGGCCAAATTTTCCATTACCTACTGCGG
>Ga0334893_1003405_pt1 | contig 10173 bp, 11 predicted proteins | sample GraSluR3_MG_5_FD_207218 | JGI IMG/M metagenome (GOLD analysis project Ga0334893, IMG submission 207218) | Sludge microbial communities from methane-producing bioreactor in Wageningen University, Netherlands - Granular Sludge_09_05-R3 | ecosystem: Engineered > Bioreactor > Anaerobic >...
ATGCTGCGGACAGCAACAGAACGACTGAATAACCGGCCTCGCAAATGTTTAGACTACCAGACCCCAGCTGAAGTTTTTAACCTTGCTCTAAGTGGTGCACTTGCAAGTTGAATTCATCGTGCACTACTGCCGTCACAATCGCACCGGATTGCTGATCAACCACGTGCTCAGGCTTGCAGGCCATGTGGATGCGGCCATCCTTAAGCTTGGCTATACGCGCCTCTTCATCGGTGGTCGATTGCCAGTCCTTGTTGGAGGTTTTCTTGCCCTTGCGGTCAAAGTTCACAAGCTCGGCCTTGGTCAGCGTTTGTATGCCGCTCTTTTAGATGTGGTCTGTCAGCACGATGGCCTGCAAGCCGATTTTCTACAGATGTGACAGTGACTTCGATCAGCATATTCAGTGTTCTTGGAGCTCTGGGATCAGGGTTCTTTTACAGAGATAATGGGCCCTGGGGCTGCTGCAGGTGGCTTGAGCAGGTGCCCCGTGATCATACCCTTGGTGGTACCAAAGGCAGCCACTACCCATGCAGCAAGCAGGCCCAGATAAAAAAGAATGCTGGCCCAGGCAAAAAAGGGCAGGCCGGTATGATGGGCCAATTGTGCCGTACCAGTAACACAGGTGCCAACCGGAAAGGTAAAGGCCCAGTAGGTAAGGGCAAACTGCATGTTTCTGCGGTGGGCCCGAAGGGTAAGGAGAATGGCCAGACAGGTCCAGAGCAGCACATACCCGAAGACGGGCACGCTGTAAAACACGGCAAACAGTTCAAAACCAAAGGCCAGCTTTGCTGGCAGCGTGTCCTGGGCTACTATGCCCAAGATGCCAGCGGCTGTCATAGATTGCCCCAGGGGCCCCAGTACGATCCACAGGGTGGGAACACGCGAAGTGCCCGAGGTGCCATGGTGGGCCAGGCGGCTCCAGATCATGGCAATAATAATCAGCCCGGCCAGCATGCTCAGCCCAAACTGGGAGAAACAGAGGTAAAAAAGGGTTTGCCTGGGCAAGCCTGCTGGAGCATAGGGAACGAGCATGGCTCCGATGGTGGCTGAAACCATGGGCGGGACAACCGGCATAAGCCAGCCGCCGAAGGCGGAGTCTGGCCGCACCTTGAACACAGTAAACAGGCGGTACGGAATAATGACAGCCGAACCGAAGCCGGTGATGGTGCCCAGGAGCCAAAGAATCCAGGCAATGTTCAGGGCAAGATCCCAGCCTATCAGATGATGCCCCACCAGGAGGGTCCCGCCGGCAACGGTGAGCGCGGCCATGGGCGGCGCGCCATAGAATTGCGCCATCATGGGATCCTGAAAATGCCTGATCCAGACATTTTTTCGGTGGAACAGGAAAAAAACCGTGGCCAGCAAAAGACCAAGCAGCATCGAGCAGGCCAGGCACCAGACCACAAGGGCAAAAACTGTGAGGTGGCTGGAAAAAAGGGGTAGAGAAGCCGAGGCATTGGCGATAATGCCGGTTCCCATTACCGAGGCAAACCAGTTGGGGCCAACTTCATAGTCAGAGTTCGCGCCGGTTACATTATAAAAGAACCGTTTCCACCACAGGCCTTTGGCGTGGGTGTTTTTTAAAGTGCTGTTCATGCGGTGGCTGTCCTTGAGGTCAGAAAAGCGGACTGAATGGGTTATGCAAGGCCCTGCTCAAGCCGGGGCACAACTAAGTGTGCATGATGAGATCGATTGGGTATTTGGTATTCCGCCTGAATTCGTGCTGTCAGGGCAATGGAATTTTACTCATCATATCGTTTTGACGTGGAATTGGAATAAACTATGTTGTGCCTGACTGCGTATTTGGCGCAGCCCTCTTTTTCTGTGTTTAATCTGAGGAGTACCCATGAAGCAACAGAAACCAGATGAAATTTGAACTGGTCGTGCTTTGTGAGACAGCCTGAGGAGTAAAATAAGCAACGAACCGATTTGGTTATCGTTTCGGCCTCCAGGCTGCCAGCTTCAATGGTTCCGGAGTCTGGTAATACACTGTGTCTGGGGGCTGTTTGTCAAGCGATGTCTGATTTCTGCCTGCGTTATACCAGTTGAACTAGTCGGGCAAATCTTTGAAAAGTTCGGCCCCGGTTTCATAGACTTTCAGGTAGATCCGTTCGTACTTCAGGGTGCGCCAGAGCCGCTCAATGAAGATGTTATCCTTGAAGCGGCCTCTGCCGTTCATGCTGATCCTCACCTACCACGGCTTCAGAACTGCTCGCTCTATTCAATGGCTTGGGGCCCCTGATCCTGCAGGATGTGGAACACGGCCGGGCCGGTTCCTTCCACTGGCAAATTTTGGCGGAAAAAATCTCCCTGTAAGCAAGGCCGCACAACACCATGAACCAGCCACGTCAACACCAGGCCATCAGCATCAGCAACGCCACTGTGGTTACCCCGGATGCCGTGCTTAGTCCGGGCTTTGTCCGTATCGAAGACGGCCGCTTTCTCGAGGTGCAGGCCAAGACCGGCCCGCATGGCGGCCCTGATGTGTGCAATGCCAGGGGTGCACTCCTTCTGCTCGGCCTGTTGGATATCCATGCAGAAGCCTTGGAGGCAGCCATCGCTCCACGGCCGTCAGCCCCCTTTGATCCGGCCTTTGTTCTCCCCAGCTATGACGCCCATCTGGTGGCCTGCGGCATTACCACAGTCTTTCACTTCGTAGGCTTGGCAGATTTGGACGAGGTAGCCAATCCCCTGCACACCCGGGAAAAGGCCCTGGCCATTCTTGTCGCCCTGCACGCCTTTGCTCCCATGCCGGGGTCCGCAGCCTCATCCATCCACGCTATGAAATAACTGATATCGATTCCCTGTCCCTCTTGGTCGAGTGCATACGCGAGCACAGGGCTGATTTGCTCTCCCTGATGGATCACACTCCGGGCCACGGTGTCTTTGCGGACATTGCCGCCTTCCGCAAGTATGCGGCACGCTCGGGCTAATCCTTTGCCGCAACCGATACCATGCTGTACAAACTGGCCCAGCACCGCAACCTGGTGGATGCCGGTGCGCCGGCTCCCAAGGTGCTGGCCACCATGGTCAAGGGGCAAAACGTGTACTCTACAGGGGCGTACCCATATGTCTGTGGAGAGGTCTGTGGAGAGCAGCCCCTTATCAAAAACACTGTTGGTGCATATTGAACTGCATCCATAACAGTATGAGATATCGCAGGAACAACTGTGCATGAGGTTGGCAACGGGCAAGCCGTTACGCTCCTGCATGAAACGCTCAGGAACAGATGTACCCTTGCGCCTGTAGCCGTCCGTACCGTAGCCAATAGCCGCGCCAGGCACGGAGTCCTGGCAGCCAGGCTACCCGGCTCCCATGGGGATGCACCCAGGCCAAATGCCAGTGCTGATGCGATCCATTGCACCACAAATCCGCTGTCCAACCCAGCCAGCCAAACTCGGGCGACTCGTGCCCACGCAGATGCTCCCACTGCAGCCAAAGTACAGGCCCCTGTCGTTGCTGCGCCCATTGCCCAACGTGCTCCTGCAAAAAACGACCTTTATCGGGCAAATAGGTGCTCAAATAGGTATTGAACAGGACGCAAGGCGCACGCACTGCAGACCCATCCTGATTGTACAAAAAATCCGGCAGCCCAGCCGGCAATCTATGCATCGCCAACTGCACAGGCACATCGGTTGTGTTGGCGCGCAATACCGCCTCAATGCCCCTCTGCAACAGGGCCATACGCTCTGGCTGATCTGCCCAGACAAAGGAGGCCAAATGCAGCCTGTCTGCCTCGTTGTGCAACAGGACAGGCGCCAAGTCACAGCCCCGGCGTGAAAGTACCTTGGGGGAGGAAGCCGCAACAGGCGGCACAAAGTTGCCTTGCCCCTGCATGGTAAACTCCCTGTCTGTACCCAAGCCAAAGCGGTATCTGCTGGCACTGACAGTGTCACATACAAGGTAGTTGCGCTGCTCGGCCACCAGGTTCAAGCCAGCACTGGCCCCCAGTTCGAGCAGATGCACAGCGCTCCAGTCAGTATAGGTCAGGGGCAACAGCCAGCACAGGCCCCGCGCGCCTTCATTGGTCTGCACCGGGCTGGTGGCGATGAAGGCAGCCAGTTCGTCGCGCAGGGCATCCACACTCTGTTGGAAGACAGTGGCAAAGGCAGACGAATCAGCCACCTCCAGGCCACCAGCACTGGGATAGTACGCGGCCAGGGCCTCACTTGCCGGACTGCGGCGGAGCACACTGGCATGCAGGCCGGCCAACACCAGAAGAGGTACATCAAATGTCGCGCGTTTGCGGGTTGCCAAAAGCAGCCAGGCAGCAAAACCATCATCCCAGCGCAGGCGTTGGCCCAGGCAGGTGAAGAGTTGGTGGTACAGCGGAGACGCCCCCCGGCAGAAACGCGCCTGGGCCTCGCAGCGGGCAATCAGCTTAGTCCGCAGCTCAGAAGACTGGATATTGTTAAGCGGTGGTTTCACCTGTTTGAATCACCATGGAATGAGCTGGATATTGGCGATGGTGCAGTGAAGGAGCTGGCTGCTGGCGGACCAGGGTCAAATACCAGATATACTGTCGTGGAAAAAGTTTGTTTGGGCAAAGCATCAAAACACCTGAAGGAGATTCAAAAGTCACGAATCGTGATTGTAACAGGAGGGTTGGAGCGCTGCGCAGTCACGCTCCCCTGTCCCCGGCGGACAGGCGGCATTCGCTCGTGCATCTGTTATGAGATCCGACCAGACCACGCCCAACGCTTTGCCGATAAATAAGTATATTATTTCACGCTCAGTGTGCCAGACAATTTCCATCAATGACGTGTGGGTAAGGTCGAATTACTTTTCAGTGTATGCCAAACGGCACCTACGAGGTCTTCTTTTGCCCTCCTGCTATCAGCTTTGACTTGAACGTAGCATTATTCCTTTTTATTCCGGCAAGATACAAAAATACCGTATATACAATTAAACATTACGGGTGAAAACTTGCCTGCTTTGCTGCTTGGTGATTTCCACAATCGCACAGACAGTGTACTAATTCATACAGAATGATTGCCATATAAACTCGCCACTCGGTTCCATTGACGTACAGGAACTTCACCCAAAAGGAAGGCAACCATGTTTGAATCTGCTGAGTTAGGCCACAAAATTAAAAAGTCTGTATACGAAAAGGAAATACCAGCACTACGGGTCGCCCTTTTGGAAGCACAGGGTGAAGTCTTACAACTGGCTGAATTTCCGGTCATCATCATTGTGGGTGGCCTGGACGGCTCTGGCCGTGGCGCAACCGTGAATTTGCTCAATGAATGGATGGATCCTCGCCACATCGAAACCCATGGCATGGGAGAACCGTCTGACGAAGAATTGGATCGCCCCATGATGTGGCGCTTTTGGCGCGCCTTGCCGCCCAAGGGCAAAATCGGAGTTTTCTTGGGCTCCTGGTATACCTGGCCGGTATTGAACCGGGTCAGCGGCATCACCAAGGATGCTGATCTGGATCAGAGCCTGGCGCGGGCCAAGCGTCTGGAAAAGATGCTGGTCGATGAAGGTGCCCTGCTCATCAAACTATGGCTGCACCTTTCCAAGGAGCAGCAGGAAAAACGACTGAAGGCCCTTGAGAAAAACCCCGCTACCCGCTGGAAGGTCACCCAACGGGACTGGAAACGTTACAAGGCCTACGATGCCTTCCGTGCTGTGCACGAGACGGTTATCCGCCATACCAGCACAGCCGAGGCCCCCTGGATGATTATTGAAGGCGAGGATGACAACTACCGCAATCTGACCGTTGCAAATATCGTTCTTAAGGCCATTCAGGGCCGATTGGAACATGGCAAGAGCCAGACACCAAAGATGGTTGTGCTTCCCCTGATACCTCCCCTCGACAATCTGCACCTGCTCAAAACCTTGGACATGGACCAGGCGCTGGAAAAGGCGGCCTTCAGGAAAAAGCTGGAAAAATATCAAACCAGGCTGGGCCTGCTCATGCGCCATCCCAAGTTCAAGTACATGTCGGTTATCGCGGTTTTTGAAGGCAACGATGCCGCAGGCAAAGGTGGCAGTATCCGGCGCATTACCAGGGCCATTGATGCGCGCTCCTACAAGGTTATTCCCATTGCTGCGCCCACTGAGGAGGAGCGGGCCCAGCCCTATTTGTGGCGTTTTTGGCGACACTTGCCCCGCAAGGGCCGCATGTGTATTTTTGACCGCTCCTGGTATGGCAGGGTCTTGGTGGAGCGGGTCGAAGGATTTTGTTCTCCGGCCGACTGGATGCGCGCCTACAGTGAGATCAACGATTTTGAGGCCCAGATGGTGCGCCATAATCTCCTAGTGGTCAAATACTGGCTGGCCATTACCCAGGATGAGCAACTGCGGCGTTTTGAAGAGCGGGAAAAAACCTGTTTCAAACGATTCAAAATTACCGAGGAGGATTGGCGTAACCGGGAAAAATGGGAAGACTACGTGCAGGCGGTCTGCGATATGGTCGACCGCACCAGCACCTCTGCAGCTCCTTGGATCATGGTGGAGGCCAACAATAAATATTTTGCCCGCATCAAGGTGCTGAAAACCTTGTGCAACCAAATGGAGCAGAAGCTGAAGCAACTGGAAGCCTCGGGCATAGACTACCTGGACAAACCCCAAAAAAGACGCGCCTTGTCCCTGTAACGGTAAAAAAGCAGGGCAGCCGCCCCATTTTTATCCAAGGCTCGAGTACTTGCTCTGCCCTATAAGATGTGAACATTTTCTTCAGGTGCACAGGATACACTACTCTGGCGTGTCTGTGCTGAAGTTGAGGTGTTTTTTTACCAGGAAGCACTTCACAAATCCAGGACATGATGGCATATTGCGGAGAGTTCCATGGCGATTTCATCTGTACTGCACACTTTTTTGTGATGCCCTGGGTGACAAAAACTGTTCAACTGTGCAGGTTTGTGTGCCCCTGACCGTGTATCTCATCCCGGTCAGGGCCCTTAGTCTCGCTGCACTTGAGCTATCAAAAGTATTTTGACGGGCTTCAATACCTTTGCAGCTCAATCGTTTTGGGCTGTTGCTTGGTACCGGCACTGTTCTCCTGCCGGTTCTGTTCATCATCACACAGGAGAGGTTCACCATGCGTGAGATAGTCCTTGTTGGCGCTTGCCGCACCGCAGTTGGTAGATTCGGCGGTTCTTTGCAGAATATCCCGGCAGTGGAGTTGGGGTCGCTTGTTATTCAAGACGCTTTGAAAAGGGCGGGTATCGAACCGGAAATGGTTGACGAGGTGATCCTTGGTTGCGTGCTCACTGGCGCATTGGGGCAAAACCCTGCCCGTCAGGCTGCGCTCAAGGCAGGCATCCCTGATGGGATTCCTGCGGTGACCATCAACAAGGTCTGCGGCAGCGGTTTAAAAGCCGTGGTCATGGCTGCACAGGCCGTGCAATGCGGAGATGCGGAAATCATTGTTGCAGGCGGCATGGAAAACATGAGTGCCACCGCCTATGCCCTACCCCAAGCCCGCTTCGGCTACCGAATGAACGCCCCGAAGAACGGTCTGGTCGATATGATGGTGCACGACGGCCTGTTCTGCGCAATCGGCAACTCGCATATGGGGGTGACTGCCGAAAACATCTGCAGCCAATGGAACCTTACCCGGGAAGAACTGGACCAATTTGCGGTGGCATCCCAAAAAAAAGCACAGGCCGCGATTACTGCCGGCCGTTTCAAGGATGAGATCGTACCCGTGGCCATCCCGCAGCGCAAGGGCGATCCCCTGATCTTTGACACCGACGAACACTACACACCCGGCACCACCCTGGAAAAAATCGGCAAGCTACGGCCTGCATTCAAAGGCGACGGCATGGTGACTGCGGCCAATGCCTCGGGCATCAACGATGGCGCGGCCGTGGTTATTGTCATGGCAGCTGAGCGGGCCAAGGAGTTGGGCATTCAGCCCATGGCCAAACTAATTGGTTATGCCTCTGCCGGGGTCAAGCCAGAGATCATGGGCATCGGTCCTGCGGCCGCCTCGCCCAAGGCCCTGGCCAAGGCAGGCAAGAAGCTGGAAGAGATTGACCTGATTGAAGCCAACGAGGCCTTTGCCTCGCAGAGTGTAGCAGTTGCCAAGGATCTTGGCTTTAATATGGACAAGGTGAATGTCAATGGCGGCGCCATTGCCCTGGGGCATCCGATCGGCGCTTCCGGCGCGCGCATCTTGGTGTCCTTGCTCCACGAAATGGTCAAACGAGATGCAAAAACAGGCCTGGCCACCTTGTGCATCGGTGGCGGCATGGGCATTGCCGCAGTAGTGGAGCGGTAATCAGGCAGAACTACTGGGTATTGATGCGGCATCTGAACTCCTCCACAAAATTTGGTTGTTGTTTTGTGGAGGAGTTCGGGAAAGAGCAACGGGTTATTTTATCCGGGTTGCACCAATGATCCTTGGCCCTTTGTCTGTTATCAGTAGCAGATCATAATGGTTGCACGCATTGGCGTGGGCACACAATGCCTTTCCACAATTCTGAACAATTTCAGAACAATTTCCGGCCAAAGGCATCGAGATGCACCATATCGCTCACAGCTTTACGTGCAGGCCCTTCCTTTGCGTGCACAGCAGGACGGCCTATGGGGATAATGGCCACCGATTCATAACCCTCCGGCAGGGCAACCAGTTTGTTGCAAGCATCATGATCGAAAAGGCCGACCACCACCGTGCCCAGTCCCATTTCATGGGCCTTGAGGCATAGGGTCTGCGTGGCTATGCCCAGATCAAACATGTACCAGTTGGCATGTTTGGTACTTTCCTTGCCTTCATAGCAACCAGAAACCCCGGTCTTGGCGCAGAGCACGATGAGCGCCGAGGCTGCCTGCGAACACTTGGTGGCCGGGTTGAGCCCCTTGGGCATCTGGTAGGTCTCGGTCAGTTTTTGAATCAGTTCCCGGTCCCGCGCTACCACAAATTCCCAGACCTGGGTATTGGACCAGGAGGGTGACCAGCGTACTGCCTCAAAGAGCTGTGCCAGTTCCTCGTTTGTTACTGCTTCTTCAGTGAATCTTCTCACCGCACGCCTTTTCAAGATGGCTTCCTGTAATTCCATGGGCTATCTCCTTTTTTTACCGTTCCTCGATCATGCTAGGCATTATGACAAAACCAGAGGACAGTAGCAAGAATAAGGTCGTCTCAACAACTGGCAGCCGTTTGCTGCGGATGCCTTGCATCTTATTCCAGTTTCGGCAGATGCCACTGCCGGTAATAGGCCAGCAGGCGAAAGGCAACGCCCAGGGTAAACAGGGTCATAATCCAGATAATATGAGTTATGCCTGCCAGGGCCATGAAAAAATACACCAGGCCAACACCCATGCTGATGGTGCCGTAGAGGCCGGTTGTGAAAAACCAGGGCACCTCGTTGAGGAGCACATCCCTAAGGATACCGCCGCCCACACCATTACAGAAGGCGAGCAGGATCACCCCGTAGATGTTGTAGTCAAACTGCAGGGCAATCATTGAGCCGACAATGGAAAAGCTGATGACATCGATGGCATCGGTTGTGATGAAGAGAAAGGTGCTTTCCAGTTTCTCCCGGCGAGTGTGGAGTTTTAAGACAATGGCCAGCACGAACATGACCAGGACTATGGAAACCGGCATGTAGTGAGTAAAGGAGTAGACCGGCCTGCCCACCAACATATCGCGCAGGATACCTCCGCCAAGTGCGGTTAGAAGCGCGGCAATGAAGATGCCCAGCCAGTCGCATCCCTTTTTGACGCCAAAGAGAAAGCCGCTGAGCGCAGCCGAGGCAATGCCGATATATTCTGTGACAAGGAGCGCGTTCATGCCTTGGCTTCGCCGTTGTGATTGGGTTTTGTGAAACAAAAAGTCTGATATATTACTTGCTTCATAGGCTGAGATAGTTTCTTCGTGATCAGATACCTCAGTTGTCAGCCTGAAAGTTACCAGTTTTGATCATGGTCGCACCGGCAGGCAAAACATAGGGATATCTCCCATGCCGCATGGTAATGAACGAATCGTAAAACACAAGATAGGATTGCTCCATCTGGCGGAAGAATTCTCCACTATACCAAGATGAACCATTCCAATATTGAAGAACAAACCAAGCCAAGCTGGATGTTTGATTTGTCCTTTACAAGACAACAGGGACACATTGGGAACAATATGCCGTGGCAGAACACCCAAGGAAACCCTTGAAGACGGCAAGAAGCTGTGGCAGGATAAAAACTTGAATCAAATCTGACCTGACAGACACC
>Ga0334893_1003411_pt1 | contig 10146 bp, 5 predicted proteins | sample GraSluR3_MG_5_FD_207218 | JGI IMG/M metagenome (GOLD analysis project Ga0334893, IMG submission 207218) | Sludge microbial communities from methane-producing bioreactor in Wageningen University, Netherlands - Granular Sludge_09_05-R3 | ecosystem: Engineered > Bioreactor > Anaerobic > Unclassified...
GCAGCCCCTCTCCGCTGCTGTTGCTCCCGTCGAGCAGGGCGGTTTCGCCGACATACATCCAGACATCTTCGCCGGCATCGGCCATCGCTTCCGAAACGGTAATCTGCACCGAGTCTTTGGCGCTGAACCCGTAATCGTTGGAAACCGTCAGCACAAACGTAGTTGACTCGCCGGGCACAAACACCGGCGCAGGACTTTGGGCATCATCGAGCAGATGTGCCGGTTCCCAGCTGTAGCTGAAACCTTCGCCTATACCAAGGGCCGATAAGGTGTAGGGCGCACAACTGCCAATTACCGTATCTCTTCCGGCCAGTTCTGCCCACTGGTTACCCGGGGTTACCAGAATAAATCCGGTTCCCTGAACGCAATCCGGCGGATTGTTTGTGTTGCACACCTGGTAAACAAACCAGTCAACGCCCACATAATCCGGTTCCGGAACGTAGGTAAAGGTTCCGTCGGGATAAATCTGCAGGGTTCCGCGCGAAACAGGAATTACCGGCTGTGTGTTGTAAACCAGGTTTTCGCCCAGTTGTCCGTGATCGTTCCCGCGGAGGGTATAAACACCGCCGTCGGTATGCAGGAACATATCGTCGGAAGCGGAAATGGGTTTCTGTCCGTCGCCGCCAAACTCGCTGACGATGATATACACCCAGGCCGAATCGCACAATACGGGCGAACCACTGTCGCACACGCGGTACATAAACCGGTCGATGCCCGTGAAACCCGGGAATGGCGTGTAGGCAAAACTGCCGTCGCTGTCGATTACCACTGTACCGTTTTGCGGCCCCGTAAACGGCGAAGTGTCCACCGCGAGAGGCACACCAAACCCGTCGGGGTCGATGTCGTTCACCAGCAGGTTGCTGAACACCGTTTGATTGGGCAGGGTAAGCGCCACATCGGTAACAGCCACAGGCGCTATGTTCGCTGTGGTTTCCAGCGGCAAGATGCTTATCTCCACATTGGCGCCGGCACATTCGTCCGGGTATCCTTCGTAGCACACGCGGTAGCTGAAATTCACCTTGCCGGTGAATCCGGCAGGCGGCGTGTATTCGTAGGTACCGTCGCTAAACAACACAAGACCGTCCAATGCATCGCCTTCCGGCGTATAAATCACGTTCAGTCCCTGATCGCGAAAATCGAAGTCGTTGATACTTACATCGCCGTAAAGCGTGGTGTTTTCATACCCCACGTTTATATCTGGCAGCGCCACCAGCGAGGGAATGAACCCTTCCACCGGCATCACCACAAACGGCTTCGACACGATTTCCGACAGGCAGCCATTGGCATCGGTGGCCTGCACAAACAGTTCGAATTGGCCCTGGGTGTCCCAAAAAACGTCTTCGGTAGTATTGCTTTCGGAGGTGAACGGAACTTTTTCGCCGGTGGCATCTTCGTACCACCAGCTGTAGGCGTAACCGGCAGACCAGGAAACATCGAATGTATGAAAGGTATTCAAAGGAATGGTATCCTGGGCGACGGCTTTAAAAGCCATCGCCAGGACAACCATCAGTATAAACGTTATTTTTAAAACCTTTTTCAACATTCGCGATTAAAAAACCTGTTCGTTTTTATCTCTCTCCTTTTTTGCCCGATTCAAAAATACGGCTCCCTTTGAGGAATTGTTAGTCAAATGCAATCACCGGTTTCGGCAGCACGGTAATGGTCCGCACAACATCCGTTTCCGGGTTGGCGGCAATCACTGCACTGTCAACGGTGGTTACCGATACCAAAGTAACGGTGAACTGCACTTCGGCGCTGCCGGCATTTTCCCAGGCGTCGGTTACCGCGAGGTCGATGGCCTTATCGTCGCCGTCGTTATCCACGGTAATTTCCGGACTGCCCTGGTTGGCCAGCACGTTGCCACCGGCATCCACATATTGCCCTGCGGGGTTTTGAATGGTGAACGTGGCCGAAGCCAGGTTGCTTTCACCCTCGTAAACCACCTGAAAGTGGCTTTGTGTATGCGGTTCCGCCGAGCCTTCCACACCGCCTGCCAAATCGGAGCAGATGATGGTGGAAGGCATTGCCGCAGCGAACACCAAATCGCCGGGAGCGAGGATTTCCACCTCCCTGCTGATTTGTTCACCGAGACAGCCGTTGCCGTCGGTAACGCTTACCCAAAGCGTATAAACTCCGGGCGGCCCGTCCCACACAATGGTGGCCGTGCTGTCGGTTACCCCCGCCAGACTGGTGGAGGTACCTGCAGCAGGCGTTACTTCCCACGTGTAGGCAGCGTCTCCCGGGTTACCGGTTAACATGCGCACCGCGTGGGTTTTATCCGCCCCCCGGGTTATCCGCTCCTGTGCCCCCGCCGTTACGGCGGCCAGCACGAGCGCTGTTATAAACCAAACTGTTCTCATTTTTCAAATCTTTTAACTGTTGCATCATCCGGACAAACTCGATTTCCGGGATGGCATAAATAACGCGGGTATGCAGGCTGTTTTCGCTGCCGGGCGCCAGGGCCGCGCTATGGCGGTCGGTGGCGCCGGTAATTTCAACCAGCACCTGCGTATCCTGTGTATGATCGGCCGCAAACAGGGTTTCGGAAACCTGCAGTACCGTTGTGCCATACTCCAGCACCTGCTGGTAAGCCACGCCGTTCACCATAAGCGATACGTTCACCGGGTAGTGACCTTCGGGCAGCGGTTCGCCGTTGTTTGCCAACAGCGACACCGGCAGTTCAAACCCGTTGCCGCCCGGCGAAAAACACGCGTTGCTTGCCACCACATCGAACCCGACGGAGCGATTGTTGGGCAGTACCTGCACCGGTAGCGACCTGGATGTAGAACATCCCAGCGGATTTGTTTCCGTGACTACCAGATAATAGGTACCAGCCAAATCCCACTGAATTTCGGTTTCGTTCCAGTCGGGCGTTCCGGTAAACGTAAATTCCCCCGGCACGGCCTCAACGGGCGGCCCCAGCTGGCTGAACACCTGCCAGGCATACCGGCTCCCCTCATGAAAATCAACCCGGTAGCTGAACCGCGCCCCTTCATATACACTGATGCCCTCCTGCGCCGCCAGCGAACCGGCAGCGAGGAGGAAAATCAGGTATATTAAGGCTTTTTTGATTTTCATCCTTTATGTATTAATCAAATTTAATTTTCGTGGTGTTCGGAATTGGATTAACCGTGATAGTATATGCAGAATTCGTATGAGATCCGTCAGCTCCAGTATAAGCGGCAGGTTCTTGTCCTTCTTCATAATCTCCGGCTGTTCCACCATTTTCCACAAGAACAGTTGATGGATCAATTGAGAAACCAAGAACATAGTCGTTTACGTCTTCAGCAGCAATATTTTGAATTTCTGCTGTAATTGTCACAGTTGATGTTCCTGCAGGAACTAAAATTTCGTTATTGTCACCAGTTGAATATGAAGCGCCGGTTGCAGCATCAGTAACAGACCAGGTTACGCTTCCTGATGTAGGTATTGTACTAGCGTCGACAGCTGTAAATTTCCAGGCTGCAGCAGGAAGAGCTGTTCCAATTAAATCATCACTGTCAGTGCTACCTTTGACTGTATAAAGAGAAATTTCGTAAGTCATTGTCATTGTAGCAAGAGATTCATTGTTTAGATTATCATCATTAGAATCGCCCCAAATATCTCCTGAATTGGTATTACAGTATGTACCTGCAGCCGACAAGGTTGTTCCCGTGTGGTCTTTTGTAACTACCAACAAGTCAAGATCGATTACTGTTACACCAAAACGGCGTACAGTAGTACAATTATCGTCACTTGTTTCAACAACTTCAACTACAAAAGTCCCGGTAGCAAGCCATTCAATTTGCGTATTAAAACTGGTACTTCCACTGGTAAAATTGTAATCTGAAGCAGCTGTTGCAGCGTTTGCGGTCCATGAATCTGATGTGTAGTCTGCAGAACCATCCCACGTGTAAACGGCCCATTGGTAGGTACTTACATCATGACCGGAAACGTCTTGTGTAGTTCCGTCTGTACTGTTTACCCAGTAATTACGGGTAGAATTAATGGTTACAGTCTGCTGGGATCCTTGTGCAAAAACATCTGCACCAATTGCGGCCATAAGGACCGCGGCTAAAAGTAAAGCAAATTTTTTCATCGCGTTTTGTTTTTTAATTGTTAATAAAATTACGTTTGTTAAATCTTTAAAATTTTAATTTATAAATAGTTAAACTTTAATTTGTTGTTATCTCTCCCGTATCCGGGATGGCCAGCACAGTTTGTGTGGCTGTCCGGTCGTCGTTGTCTTTATCCGGTGTATTGTGTTGCAGCTCTTTGGCTGCTGTAATTTCAAAATCCACTGTTAAATCGCTGTAGATATTTCCGGTAACTTCCAGTGTTATGTCCACGCTTCCCTGTCCGTTAGTGCTGGGAATGTTTGTTAGTGTGTAAGGACCTGTTGTAGTAAAAGTTCCCGCGGTTGTTGAAATGTTGTCAATGGCTGCCCCGGCGCCCGGTGTCAGCGTAAATGTAATTTCCCAGTTTGGGCTCCAGGCCGTGTTTCCCGTGGTCATGTCCACCGTAAAAGTAATTGGGGTTGCCACATCGGTTTCCGTGTAATTGATTTGGCCGTCGGCAGCATTGCAGATTTGTCCAGGCGATTCGGTGGATACATCGAAGGTATTGTTTACAGTAATGGTTCCTTCGGCAGTAACCGTTCCGCAACCGCCGGTTAGCTCAACCGTATAGTTGAATGTTCCGGTTTCGGTGGGTGTTCCGCTAATGTTTACTTCATTGGCGGCCCAGCTTCCGGAGATTCCTGCAGGGAGACCGCTAAAATCAGCGCCCGTAGCTCCGGTGGTGGTATAAGTAATGGTTGTAATATTCGTTTCAATGTTTACAGTTTGGTTGTCTGTTCCGGTGGCGGAGGTGAGTGTGATGGTGTTGTCCGGTGCTACCGTCCATTCCGAATAGCTCCATTCGCCATAATTACATCCTGACCCGGTTGCTGTTCGACGGGTGCGGATTTGAATTATATCAGCGCCAACCATACCGGCCGTTGCTGTAATTTCAGTTCCGGGGGTATAAGTGTTCCAGGAGGAACCACCATCGGTAGTAAACTCATACACATCGGTCACCGTTCCTGTTCCACCACTACCATCCGAAAAAGTAGCAGAAACACTTTCGTCAACACATAAAGTAGTTCCTGATGCAGGTACCGGTTCGATGGTTTGGGAAACCGGATCAGGCACAACATTGTATGTTTTCGTATCGGAATACCCAACACTTCCGCAACCGTCGGTAATTTTTATGCGGTAGCAAATCGTTGAATATAAGGCAGGCGGGTTAAACGATAAGGTGTTTGAAATGTCGTCCTGTGCCGTTGCATTTACCCAGGTTCCCGAGCATCCGTCCGATTCTTCCCATTGGTAAGTATAATTGCCATCGCCGCCAGCAGGAGCGCCCACACTAAAAGCAGTTGGATTCCCTCCTTCGCAAAATTCAAGTTCGGATGCACCACCAACTGTTCCGCTGGTAATGGTTGTGCTGTAAACCGTGATCGCACCCGAAACATCACTGGCTTTTGTTCCGCAATCGCCGGTAACTACGCAATAGTAGTATAAAGTTCCTGCCGTTGAGGTAGAAGGAGTATAGCTTGCGTTGGTTGCGCCATCGATTAAATTGCCTCCGCTGTTGAATTGAGTGGTATTGCTGTACCATTGGTAAGACAGATTAATTCCGAAAGCTGTAACGGATAAATCGTTGGGAGTGTCGTCCTGACAAATATTTTGAGCCGTGGCAGATGGATGGTCGGAAATTGTTGTATTAGTAGCTACCTCCAACATAACATCCACTGTGAAATCCTGATAACAGGATGGAGTTTCGCTGGTAATTTCGATTCCGTAAATCTGCAGCACCTGCCCGTTATTTGCTGCTGACAGCGCAGGGGTCATAAATGCCGCATTTCCTGAGACATCGGCAACAAGGCCTGTGACTGGCGTCTGATCAATACCATCTATTGTATAATACAAAGTGAATGTAGTACCCGCAAGCAACCCGCTTAAGTTTATTGTGGCAGCAGAACCATCGCAAAAAGGTTCTTCAGGTGTTGCGCCGGTTAGGGTTGGAAGCGGGGCCACACTTAGAGTAACTTCTTCTGAGAGTGTATGAGAGCAGTTGGGCGTTTCACTTGTAATGGTGATATTGGTTATTTGGAGAATCTGTCCATTATTGACAAGGGATAATGCAGGTGTGGTAAAGCTGGAATTACCTGAAGCATTTGAATACAATCCTGTTTTTGTGGTTTGTGCCACGCCGTCAATCGTGTATTCCAAGGAGAAAATCTTTTCCGGCAATAACCCTGAAAGGTTAATTGTGGCAATTGTTCCTTCGCAAACGGTGGCAGCCTGTGCGGCAACTGAAAGCGTAGGCTGTGGTTTTACTGTCAATCGTCCGTTTACATAAGAAACAAAATAGTTGTTTGGGTCGAAAGTACCACCTGTGGCATCGGAAAGCACAATATCATAGCTTCCGGCTGCTGCTGACGACGCTGCCCCGCTGCTGCTCAAAGTAACCGAACCCACTGTTTCCCCGGAAATCAGACCGGAAGAGGTAAACTCGTTACCCGTAAAAATAAATTCATCGCCGTAACATTTCACCTGATCGGTTGCTGTAATGGTCAGATTTTTAGGGCTGATAGTATTATCAACGGTTCCTGAAGCGTCGTTGTAATTCCCTGTCACATCGGTAAATGTCCAGGTATCGGTGTAGTTTCCTGCATTAATGTGACTTGTTGCCGATAAATCCAAACCGGAAAGGTTCTCACTCGAAACACCAATTGCCGAACCGGATGAAATATATTCTGTTCCGTTATATGTTTCTGAATAGGCATTCACATTGATTGCAGCATCAGCTTTGTTAATGGAAAATGCGTATGGTGAAGAAGTTGCGCCGGCATAATTCAAATCTTCAGCTACAGTTGCAGTTACTTCATAAGTGCCGGCACTGGTTGGTTTTGTAGCATTTGGGGCGTAAGATGTGGAACCTGTTCCTGCATAACTATAGGAAACCGTGCCGGTTGATCCGGTTACAACAGATGTCTCCGGGCCCTGGGGCGAGGCATTATAAGTGTATTCCGTGTCGCCTGTAATGGTTATGGTTGAACTGGCTTTACCAACAGTAAATGCAACGGTTTTGGTAGCTCCAAAGTAATTGGTTGTTGGCTGTTGGGTAATATCCAGCAGCGTACTTCCGGCACCCACAATGGTGGCTACATTGCCGCTAAGTGTAAAAATTTCGGTATTGCCACTAACAAAACTGAACGATCCGCTGCTGGTTGAAGTTGGATTAATCGTAAAATCGACATCTCCAAAAGTCTTTGAGATATCATCTTGCATAATAACAGGAGTAGCTTTTGCTACCTGAAATTGCCGGGTTACCGGGGGCGCAGGATTATATGTTGAATTACCATCCTGACTGGCCTCAACTTCAATTATTCCGGCGCCGGTTATGGTTAAGGTGGTTCCGGACAAAGTTGCCGGACCACTCAGGACGGTAAATGACACAGTAAGCTCTGAAGTAGCCGTCGCGGAAAGTGCCACGGTAAGTGATGGCGCATAAGTCTGATCGGCAATTACATCAAAGTCAATTACCTGATTTTGCTTGTTGAGATCGATAGTTTGAATCACCTGAGCGGCTGGTAAAAAATTGTCATCTCCGGCCTGGTTTCCAACAATATATATATCGCCGGTACCGATGGTTCCTGGTCCGGTAAGTGTATAATACGTTCCCTGGTCAACCAATCCGGTAGCATCGCTGCCGGTTCCAAGTGTAAGCTCAACAGGCAAACCGGAAGTGGAAGTGGCAGTTATCTGTGTCGATTCGGTTAGGGGTTCAGCCGGAACATGGATGGTAATGGTTTGCGTACCTTTGTTTACCGTAAATGAGCGGATTACATTCGATGCGGGATTATATGAAGCATTTCCCGGCTGGCTGGCAGTAACCCAGATTTCCCCTGCACCGGTAATATTCAAGGTATTTCCGGTAACTGTGGCAGGTCCGCTTACAACAGTGTATGTTACAGTTAGTCCTGAGGAAGCCACCGCATCCAAATCAAGGGTTAATCCATTTGAATAGGTCATGTCGTCAATTTCCGGAAAACTGATGGATTGGTTCGTTTTGGTAACATCGAAAGTTCTTGTAACCGGAGTAGCAGCATTAAAATTAATATTACCCTCCTGGGTTACATTAATAATTACAACACCTGTTTCACCAATATCTGTTAAATAGTAGGGTGGAGATTCGTTTTCTTCGTAATTTAATGTTGCCGCGCTTTCCGGTTCCAGGGTAATTGTAACGGGCAATCCTGAACTGGATGTTACCTTCAGGGGCACGGGTTCGTCAACAAATTCACTGAGCGGTTTTGAAAAGGGAAAACCGCCACAAATAATATATTGATCAGCTTTTGTAACGGTTACAAAGCCGGGCTTGGCCACAAAAGAATAATTGGCAGCGGATAAACCAGAGGTAACAGGCGTAATGGTTATTCCTGCTGTTTCTGCATTGGTTGAACTTGTATAGGTAGTTGTATATGAAATGGAATTTAATCCACTTATCACCGATGAATTTTCTCCGCTTACAAAACCGGAAAGTGTGTAGGTGCCGTTCTGAGTTACTATGGTGGAAGGAGTTTCGAAAGTGACGGTTTGATTTCCGGCAATAACATTAATCACTTTTTTATTTACCAAGAGGGTGGTGGTATCACTCGTACTGAATGATCCGCAGTTTGCCGTAACTATGCATCGGTACTGGTTTCCGCTCATGGAAACGGTGGGGAGTGTAAAACTGAGTGTTGAACTCTCTTCACCCGCAAGAGGATTCCAGGTATTTCCATTATCTTCTGACACCTCCCACTGATAAGAAATGCCGGTGGTACCTGATGAAATTGAAAAAACGGCACTTTCGCCGTATGTAATATTCTGATCGTTTAGTTGGCTGGTTATGGAAGGTGGTTCACACCAGGAAATGATGACCTGACCTGGAGCGCCATTGCCGCCATTACCATTATCTCCATAGCCACCTCCGCCTCCACCACCTGGAACTGAACCTGATGTGCCATTACCATCTGCAACATCATTTCCATCTCCTCCGGCTCCACCACCTAATACTGCTGAACCACCTGTAATTCCATCTGCGTTATTTCCGTCTGAATTTGTTCCTGCACTTCCACCACCACCGCCTCCACTATTGTTTCCATTTGCACCTGCACCACCATTAAAAAAACCTTCAGTTCCACCTGCGCCACCTTCACCATCTTTATTTCCCGAACCATCTGTTCCGCCTGTTCCACCAAGTGCTGTTACAGTTATTTCTCCAAATATTGCACTCGAAACTCCTCCATTTCTATTGGTATTAGTTCCACCTGTCCCTACAGTTATAGTGTATGTGGTTCCCGAAATTACAGGTATGGATGATTGAATTTTATAAGCTCCTCCTCCGCCTCCGCCGCCGCCACTGCGGTTTGAACTATTACCTGCTCTTCCACCCTTTCCTCCAACTCCGCCGCCTCCCCAGACTTCCACGGTAATTTGGGTAACACCTTCGGGAACCGTCCAGTTGCCGGAGGAAGTAAAAGTTACGGATTGAGTTTGTGCATTGAGAAACGAAGCCGGAACAACCAAAAGCAAAAACAATAAAATCATTACGGGTGCTTTTTCACAAAGCATCCGCAGCCAGAGGTCATTTTTTAATTTCGAATTGGCATGTAAAGGTTTAGCCATCCGCCTTTCTTAGGTTATTTTACTTCGGTTTCAAACAGCCAGCCTTCAAAAGAAGGGAACGCCCGCCTGTTTGTCCGTACTAATTATTCAATCTGTCTTTTTTTAAATTCCTGGTAATACAGAAGGGTTTATCTCCCTGTTTTTTCTGTATCAAACAGCCACTAAACAGCTATGAACAAAAATATTGAGGCAAAAATATTTTTTTTTTTCAACTTATGGCGACCTTTTCTTAAAAACATGCAAAAAAACGGGATAAAGTCCCAGGATGGGACAAGCAGGCAGAATAAGGAGAGGGGAGGGCAAAGGGCAGAGAGCGGAGAGATGAGAGGGGGAGAAGGTGAGAGTGCGGGCAGGGAGGCGAGAGGGTGAGAGGGTGAGAGGGCGAGAGGGTGAGAGGGTGAGAGGGTGAGAGGGTGAGAGGGTGAGAGGGTGAGAGGGTGAGAGGGTG
>Ga0334893_1003420_pt1 | contig 10129 bp, 6 predicted proteins | sample GraSluR3_MG_5_FD_207218 | JGI IMG/M metagenome (GOLD analysis project Ga0334893, IMG submission 207218) | Sludge microbial communities from methane-producing bioreactor in Wageningen University, Netherlands - Granular Sludge_09_05-R3 | ecosystem: Engineered > Bioreactor > Anaerobic > Unclassified...
AACAAAGTTGAGTTGGTTAAATTTACAAAACCTGAGAAATCTTATGATGAATTGGAAAAACTTCTTGTGGCTGCGGAAAAAGTATTGCAGTTATTAGAATTGCCATATCGAGTGGTCAAGCTATGTAGCGGCGATTTAGGTTTTAGTTCAGCGATGACTTATGATATAGAAGTTTGGATGCCCAGTTACGACCGCTATCTTGAGATATCCTCTTGCAGTAATTTTGAAGATTATCAGTCCAGGAGAGCTAATATCCGGTTCCGACCTGCAGATAAGGGAAAAGTTGAGTTTGTACACACTCTTAATGGTTCAGGGCTTGCCGTAGGAAGAACCTTTTCGGCTATATTAGAGAATTATCAGCAGGCGGATGGGTCGGTTATAATTCCCTCTGTCTTAAGATCGTACATGGGTGGATTGGAAAGAATTACGAAAGAATAAAATAAGGTAGCAGAAGAATTTTTAACAGATATTCATGATTTAAGTATTAATTCATATGAATATCTGTTATTTTTTTATTTTTTTAAAAAGAGCTGCAACCAAGCAATATAGACAAATAATGGAAATAATGTTTTTTTATTTGTTTTATTTACCTTAGGATGTTAATGTTGAAGGGAGTAAAAATTCAGAAAATTATGTAAGCCGCAAAAAATATAAAACATTTTATAAAACAAATCAATAAATAAGCTGTTGATATGATGGGTTTAACAATTAAAGGAGGGATTATATATGTCAGAAAAAGCCAAAAAAGAAAAAAACGTTAGCTTTGGCGGTGCACTATTTGTCCTTATTTTTTTATGTCTCGCAATGTTTGTGCAAGTTTTTGTATTACACCAAGATTGGGCAACGCATATTACATTGATCCTGGCTATTGTGGTTGCCGGCGCTGTGGCCATAATGTCCGGTTATACATGGGACGATGTACAGGGAGGTATCCTGTACGGGTGTAATATTGCGATGATTCCTATGTTAATACTCATGATGGTAGGGGTTTTGATTGCATCTTGGATTCCTGCGGGAGTTATTCCAACTCTTATTTATTATGGACTTCAGATTCTATCACCAAATGTATTCTTGGTAACAGTATGTTTTATTTGTGCGGTTGCTTCTTTAGCAACAGGAAGTTCATGGACAACAGCTGCAACCTTCGGTGTTGCATTTATGGGAATTGGTCTGGGATTAGGAATACCCCCTGCAATGACAGCAGGTGCTGTTGTATCAGGATCTATCTTCGGTGACAAGATGTCTCCGTTATCAGATTCTACAAATTTGGCTGCAGGTGTTGGTGAAGCGGACTTATTTGACCATATTAAGAGCATGATATATACTACAGGACCGGCTATTTTAATTTCCTTAGGCATTTATGCTATTATCGGGATGAAATTTTCCGGCGGATCAGTGGATACAAATCAAATTAACAGTATTTTAACCGGTATTAAAGACAATTATTTCGTATCCCCTATTGCTTTGATTCCACCCATTTTTGTTGTTGTTTTGGCAGTTAAAAAAGTATCAGGTCTTGCCGTAATGGTTTTGGCGTCTCTATTAGGTGCTATATTTGCTATGTTATTTCAGGGTATTGGACTTGGAGATATGCTTAACATCTTACAGAATGGATTCACCTCATCGACAGGCGTTGCCGATGTCGACTCTCTTTTAAGTCGAGGTGGGCTCCAAAGCATGATGTGGACCATTTCTTTAGGATTTATAGCACTGAGTCTTGGAGGCATATTAGAAAAAACCGGTATGCTTGCAGCACTTCTTAGTAAGATATCAGGAGTTGTAAACAATGTCAGAGGATTGATTGTCACACATGTTCTTTCTGCTGTTGTTGTAAATCTTTTCTCTGCAAGTCAGTACATGGCAATTATCATACCTGGAAGAATGCTGGTTCCGGCATACAAGAGACTTAATATTTTACCTCAGGTTTGTTCAAGAACCTGCGAGGATTCAGCAACGGTAACATCTCCATTGGTTCCCTGGGGACTTTGCGGTGTTTACTTTACAGGTGTATTAGGGGTTGGAACTTTAGAATACTTACCGTATACTTATTTGGCATTTCTTGCCCCGGTTATTGCGATTATTTATGGCGTAACCAATAAATTTATCTGGAAAGAAGGAGAAAAGGCTTCGGTTAAAACTTACCACGATAACGAAACCGTAACGGCTGGCGAGTAAGTATAACAGGCAATAGTTAATACTTAAAAAAGAAGGCCATATAAAAATTCAAAGCCCCTTGCAGCATTACGGAACGAGGGGCTTTGAGATTACTATTAACTTATACGAAACATACTATTGAGTTGACGAAAGGTTAGGTTGTTATGAGTATGAATGTAGTTATGAGTATAAATAAGGAAGAGTATATTAATAAAGACAGAATTGTATATTTACTATCAGATCTTATTCAAATATATAGCCCGTATTTTCAGGAAGATGAAATCATGGAATATGCTTATGATTGGCTTTCTGAACATGAATTATCTCCGAATATGCATCATTACCATGAGGATAAAATAACCGGTTTTAAGGGCAAAAACCTGGTTGGTCGGATAAAGGGTAATAAAGAAGGAGTAAAAGTACTACTCAATGCACATCTTGATACGGTCAATATATGCAAAGGTTGGAATAGAGACCCTCTTAAGGCAATAATCGAGGATGAAAACAAGTTATACGGACTTGGTGCTTTAGACATGAAATCAGGTGCTGCAGCAATGATGATCGCATTGGATGCTTTTGTGAAACTTCACCCGGAATTCAATGGAGAAATTCTGTATTCCTTTGTTTCAGTGGAAGAGGGACCATTTGGTTTAGGAACTCAGGCATTAATTTATGATGAGCTATGCAGTGATGCAGATGTTGCATTGATTCCCGAACCCAGCAGCGGTTTTTCAAAAAATGAGTTTCCCTGTCTCTGCTTAGGAGCAAGGGGAGGAATAAATTATACTGTTCGATTCTCCGGAAAAGCAGCACATGCGGCAAACCCCGAAGAAGGAGTAAGTGCGATTTTGGATGCTTCAAAAGTTATGGTTGAATTGAAACAGTCAAAAACTATAAAAGATGACAAATTAGGAAAAGGTTCCATTTGTATTATTGAATCCAAGGGCGGGGGTCAGGCATGTAGTGTTGCAGATGATGCCTCATTTACCATTTTCAGGCATGTAGTTAGGGGAGAAGATGAGGATTATCTAAAAAACGAGATTCAGAAGGCGATACAAAAGGCAAGCATAAAATGTGATACGGAAATTCAGTTCAGGGAAGGCCCTTTCAACGGAAGTGGTGGATTTGAACCTTATACTGTTGAGGAGGATCATCCGTACACCCTTTTATTGAATAAGTGCATTAAGGAAGTAACCGGTAAATCGGCAAAGATTGCTTATTTCTCCAGCATTGGTGACTTCAATACCGTAGCATCCAGATTACAGGTGCCCACATTTGTTTTTGGACCGGGAGGAGAGAATTATCACACTCACGATGAATTTGTATACATTGACAGCGTAATAAAAACATCAGAAATCATCTATGAGTATTTAAAGGAACTACTATTAAAATGAGTCAGGGTATATGCAAATAACTTAATTGGTCTTATGACGAGAAATGTTATATAATGAGATTGAAGAGGATTTAGATTTTAAAATATAGTTCTCTATCCATTGAATTTACAAGAAGAAGGGAAGGTTCGTATGAGCGGCATAGACCTATTGCTATATAATGGTAAGATATACACAATGGATTGTAAAAATACAATAGTGAATTGGGTTATTGTAAAAGATGGGATAATAGTAGAAACAGGTTGCGGAGAAGGCTATCGCCAATATATTCAAGAAGCGGTGGAAGCAATTAACCTAAAGGATTGTGTAGTATTTCCCGGATTCTTTGATAATCATGTTCACTTGGCTCAGACAGGTCTTAATTTGAAAAGTTTGGATTTAAATCACGTGGAAAACCTGAACCAATTGTTTGAGATTATTTCTGAAGTAGCTTCCAAAACAGGTAAAGGTGAAATCATAAGAGGGATCGGCTTCGATGAAATGAAGACACCCGAAAAAAGATTGCCTAATCGTCGGGAACTTGATAAATGTTCCCCCAACAATCCTGTATGGATAAACCGTGTAGAATATCATGTCAGCTCAGTAAATACCATGCTTTTGAGCATGTTGAATATCCCTTTTAACTTAGAAGGAATATTAAGAGATGAAAGAGGCCTTCCGGATGGACGATTGATCGGAAGGGCAAATTTATTTGTAAGAAAATATATCATTGAGAATATACCGAACCAAGTAAAGAAAGAAGCCATCAATAAGGCAATAGAGCATGCAATCTGTAAAGGAATTACTTCTCTAAATTCCATGGAGGGTGGTAATTTTTTTAATGAGTCCGGTATGAACTGTATTTTAGAAAACAATAGTATTTTTCCCATAGATGTAAAGTTATTTTACCAAACGACAGATATAAGAAAAGCCATTGAAAAAGGTGTCCGGTGTATAGGAGGAGATTTATTTCTCGATGGATCTTTCGGATCAAGAACGGCAGCACTTTTTAATCCCTATGAGGACGAAATTCTTACCAACGGTGTTCTTTATTATACACAAGAAGAGGTAGATGATTTTGTATTAAATGCTCATGAACAAGGGCTTCAAATTGCATTGCATGCTATTGGAGAAATAGCCATAGATCAGGCTTTAAAAGCATATGAAAAGGCTCAGAAGTATTGTTTCAGAAAAGATTGCAGGCACCGGATTGAGCATTTTGAACTGGCAACAGATTCACAAATCCTTCGTGCCGGAGAATTAAACATCATACCTTCCATGCAACCCGCATTTGAATATATGTGGGGCGGACCAGGCAAAATGTATGAAGCACGTTTAGGTGACAGATATAAAAAAACCAACAGATTTAAGAAATTGATTCAGGAAGGATTGTGTATAGCCGGTGGATCTGATAGTGACGTGACAGAAATGAATCCCATTTTAGGTATTCACTCGGCTGTTAACCATCCTGTGAAAGAAAACAGAACAGATGTCTTAGAAGCAATTAAAATGTTTACCTGCAATGGTGCGTATGCAGGTTTTGAAGAGGAGTCAAAAGGCAGTATAGAGAGAGGAAAAAAAGGAGATTTTGTTTTGTTAGAACAGGATCCTTTTATAATTCAAAAAGAAAAACTGAAAGATATAAAAGTGACAGGGACCATAAAAGAAGGAAATATATTGTTAATCCGTTAATAATATTTATCGATCTGATTTTATCATCATGACAGTGCGTTTTCAGGAAATGAAATAGGGGTGTGTATTTTTGGAGAAGCTTGAGGTTTATTCACTGGGAACACTTGATATAAAATTAAATAATCGGTCTATAAATGAATATATGAGCGGCAAAGCCTTTGGTCTTTTATGTTACCTTGCCATGAATTCAGATAAAATATTAAACAGAGAAAAATTAGTTGAACTTTTCTGGGGAAGCAGCGATTCGGAAGCGGCTAAATATAATTTAAGGTATACACTGTGGACTTTGAGGCGGATTTTCAAAAATGAAAAGGCTCAAGATATTATTGTTAATGTAAAAAATGGTTGTAAAATCAATGAGACATATAAAATAATAACAGATGTCAGCTTGCTGGATAATCTATTAACAAATATAGAGAAAGACAAAAAGTATTACAAAAATATCACAATGGAAAAAATTCATTCAATATATAAAGGTGAATTTCTCGAAGGATTCTATTTAAAAAATTGTCCTGAGTTTAATGACTGGGTCTTTTATGAAAGGGAAGCCTGCCAACGAAAGTATATTGCGTTATTATCAGGATTTTCTACATATCTTCAAGAAAACAATTTACCGGAAAAATGCATCGAAGTTTATGAAGAAATGATAAGGATGAACCCATTGCAAGAAGATTTATATTTAAATCTTATACGGCTGTATATTCAATTAGGTGATCGAAATGCGGCTCTTACGCATTATGAAAAATGCTGCAAAGTGCTGAGGGAAGAATTGAATATAGGTCCTATGCAGGAGCTTCAGAAGGTTTACCAGGAGATCAAAAATGGCCCTGAAAAAACCGCCAATAATGTTTACAACCATGTTAAAAAACAAGATGCTTATTTTACAATTTTGGAGCATAAGAGATATCAGCAATACATAAACGAAAAATCTCAGAATAATGTTTCTGTTTTGGTTTCATCTTTAGAAAAAAATTTGAAAGAAGTAGATTATTATTGGTTATCGGAATTGATTGAGTATTTTTCTTTAAGAGCCGATAATGATATATGGAAAAAAATCCCTGACTATTGTCTTCAGGATTTATCTTTTATTAACAGCCACCTGATAGAAAAGGCTGATTGCTGCAGGAAAAACATTTCTATTTATCAATTCAATGTTCCGGATATTCGTTTATATAAATCAATTGAAAAATGGTTACATTATTTCACAAAGGAAAAAAATATCATAATCGGCATAGAAAGACCTGAATGGATTGATAATAAATCTTTTCAATGGCTTCAGTATTATATCGGAAAAGGACAGTCCCACAATATGGAGATTGTTATTAAGGAAAGCAGTGATTATAGAATTAAAAACTTAAAAAGCATATAAAAAATAATTTAGAGATATAATCTGTTATAATACATTTATCAATTGAATTTAGGGGGCATGTCTTATTCTCTTAAAAGATATTGCATACGTCATAAAAGATAGTATCAATGGCAATAAAACTTTAAAAGATGCAGTGGAATTATTTCGGAAGAAACAGTTAGAGTGTGTTATTGTAAACAACTCCAAGAATGAATTTAAAGGTGTTCTGACAAAAGAAGACTTAATAGATTGTTATTATAATGGGATTTCATTAGAAGAACAAATTGAAGAGCAAGCAAAGGATTGTATTATTCTTAGCGAAAAAGAAGAAGTCAGCACTGTTTTTAAATTAAATAATTGTAAAGTTTTTGGGATAAAAGATGCATCGGGAAATGTAAAAGGTATACTGACCCAACCGCTAATACTCAACGCTTTTATTAGTTTTATCTCTTCGGATTTATACAACAAAGAGGATGTTAATAGAACAAGAACTATCCGGAAAAAAAAGGACAGATGTAGTCTGGATTTAGAAAAGGTCTTTAATGATTTAATATACCTGAAGGATTTGGAAAACGAACTAAACGAAATAATAGAATTTTCTGCCGATAGCATTTATGTTACGGATGGACAAGGAAATGCACTGAGAGTTAACAAAGCTTTTGAGAAAATTACAGGAATCAAAAAGGAACAAGTCTTGGGTAAAAATGGGCAAGATCTTGAAAAAGAAAAGATATTCGATCCTTCTGTTACGCCTATTGTTTTGAAAGAAAAAAGGGAAGTTACCATTATTCAGAGAATCAATAACAGCAGACAGGCGATTGTCACCGGAGTACCGGTATTTGATGAAAACGGAGAGATATTTCGGATTGTATTAAATGCAAAAAGCGTAGAGGATTCGGAGATTTTAAGAAAGTATTTCAGTCAAAAAGAAGAATATTCTTATAAAGTCAGTCAAGAGAAAAAAACAAATCAGAACAAACTAATATTTTCAAGTTCTCACTTTGCGGAACTTGTCAAATTGATACAAAAAGTTGCACTTGTAGATTCTACAGTAATGCTTACAGGTGAATCTGGAGTCGGGAAAAGCTTTTTAGCACAGTATATTCATAATAACAGTTCAAGAGCCAAAGAGAGAATGATAGAAATAAATTGTGGTGCAATTCCGGAATCTCTTTTGGAATCAGAGCTATTCGGTTATGAGGGAGGAGCTTTTACAGGAGCCAATAGCCGTGGAAAATCGGGACTTATAGAAATGGCAAACGGAGGCAGTCTTTTTCTTGACGAAATAGGTGCAATGCCTCTAAATCTGCAGGTAAAACTACTGCAGGTTATTCAGAACCGTCAGATTATTCGCGTAGGAGGAACTGAACCCATTGAAGTAGATATTCGTATAATCGCTGCTTCTAATAAAGATATAAAGATGCTTGTGAAACGAGGGAAATTCAGAGAAGACCTTTATTATCGATTAAATGTTATTCCAATACATATAGAACCGATTCGAAAAAGAAAAGAAGATATCTTTCCTTTAACAAGACATTTTATTGAAAAATATAATACAAAATACAAAAAGAAAATTGAATTCACAACAGATGCATATGAAGAAATGGTTGCTCATAATTGGCCCGGAAACATACGGGAAATAGAAAACTTTATAGAAAGAATGGTTGTGACAAATAACAACGGAACTATTGGTAAAAAACAAATAGAAGATAACTTTATAGAAAAAGAAGCATTGAATTTGCAGCCTATCAGTATAAGCCAAATCATACCGCTTAAAAAAGCTTTCGGTGAAGTTGAACGCATATTGACGATTATGGCTTATAAAAACAATCCAAGCAGTTATAAAATGGCAAAATTATTAGGGATAAGCCAATCAAGTGCGCATAGAAAAATACAAGAGCATATATACAAAAATAATTCACCAATGGGTTAGACAACCCGCTGGTGAATTATTAGGGAAACATGATATAATTAAGGTATAGCGTCTGAGGCTCCGTGAAGCTAACCCAAAAATGGGTTAACTTCACGGAGCCTCAGACTTTCAATGGTTGAAATGCAATGTTTCAGCAACTTGGTATCAGTTTTGCAATAAACAATAAATGAAATATATAGTGGAATTGTACTTAAGCAATCCTATTGAAAAGGAGGAATTATCTTGTTTAACAAACTTGCAAATGCAATGTCATCGTTTGTAAGAAAGTTTTTGCCGGATGCATTTGTTATTGCAATTGGCTTAACTTTATTGACAATGGTTTTGGGCATTGTAGTCGAAGGAAAGAGCATTGTAGAAATGATCGATTTTTGGGGAGGTGGATTCTGGGCATTCTTAAGCTTTGCAATGCAGATGGCTTTAGTGTTGGTTACAGGTATTGTATTGGCAGATATACCTATTGTTCATAAGATGCTCGATAAAATGGCTTCAGTGCCAAAAACACCGGCTCAGGCTTACATTATGACCTTTCTTGTGTCTGCGGCAGCATACTATATTAATTGGGGCTTAGCTGTTGTAGTAGGGGCTATTTTTGCTCGAGCTGTCCATAAGCGGATGAAAAATGTTGATTTTCCATTGTTGATAGCATCTGCTTATGTAGCAACTGCAACTTTCCCGGGAGGTTTATCCAGTTCAGTAGCTCTTTTGATTGCAACGCCGGGTCACTTTTTGGAAGATACAATCGGATTAGTGCCGACAAGTCAAACTATTTTTCATTATTCAAATCTCATAATACTTGCAGGTATGATTATAGCGACAGTTGTAGCTATAAAATTAATGGTTCCTAAAGAAGTGGTTGTAGTTGATAATGTAGAACCAAAGGAAGAAAAAGAAGAAATAAAAGAAACTATCTCCGAACCTTCTACACCTGCACAAAAAATAGAAAATAGTTTTATATTAGCATTACTAATTGGATTAGTCGGCCTCTTTTTTGTCATTAAGTATTTTGCAGGCGGCGGAGAACTGAATCTTAATATTATAAATATGGCATTTTTATGTTTAGGTATTATTCTTCACGGGTCTCCCATCAAAGTTGCTAATGCATTCAAGGATGCAGGATTCGTTGTAACACCTATCATGCTTCAGTTTCCTTTCTATGCAGGAATCATGGGAATGTTATCGGGATCAGGGCTTGCGGCTACTTTAGCCAGCGGATTTGTTGCCCTTGCATCGGCGAAAACATTTCCTATATTTACTTACTGGTCTGCCGGACTGGTCAACATACTGGCACCTTCAGCCGGAGGGCAGTGGGGAATACAAGGACCGCTTCAGATTGCAGCCGGAATGGAAATTGGTGTTAAGCCTTCCGTTGTAGCCATGGCAGTTGGTTGGGGAGATGCTTGGACCAATACTATTCAACCTTTCTGGGCACTTCCTATTTTGGCTCTGGCAGGTTTGAAAATCAGAGATATTATGGGGTATTGCATTGTAATCGGATTATCAATAGGCATTGTAACAAGTATACTCATGTATTTTGTTTATTAAATACCCAAAAATTGGACTTCTGATGGAGTATTACTAATACTCCATCAGAAGTTATTATACAGTTTAAAACAAGAGTTATGTTAAGATTTC
>Ga0334893_1003422_pt1 | contig 10125 bp, 10 predicted proteins | sample GraSluR3_MG_5_FD_207218 | JGI IMG/M metagenome (GOLD analysis project Ga0334893, IMG submission 207218) | Sludge microbial communities from methane-producing bioreactor in Wageningen University, Netherlands - Granular Sludge_09_05-R3 | ecosystem: Engineered > Bioreactor > Anaerobic >...
GCATACTTTTGTGTAATATTCATAGAGGGCTTAATAATAACCAGAATTGCCCTTCTAGGAATGAATGCTAACCTAGAGAACAACTTTGCTAACTGGGTATTTAATACAAGCACTATGTTTGTAAAACCTTTCGAAGGAATCGTTACAAGCTCTCTTCAAATTAACAACTTTACCCTTGAATTAACACCTTTTGTTGCACTCCTTTTCTACATAATCATAGCCTTTGTCCTCTCTGAATTGCTCAAATCATTTTCAAGAGAATAACATTGATGTGATATAATAGCTCTTATGGCACGAATTGACTTGAAGAGTAGCTGCGGCTTCCCAATCGTATATGACGGAGAAGAGCTACAAGTAAAGGATTTTTCCTTTAAAAAGAGAATAGAGATAACGATAGAGGATGTTAGAAGTCAACTTCTAAACAAAGAACTTAATTGCCCCGAAATTTTTTATAAGAAGTATAAAGGCTTAGATAACAACGATCTATATAAAGAAAAGGGTGTTAAGATTAACTTCTATACACTCCCTCCAAATCTTGCTGGAATAGAATTTGTCAAAACAAGAGCTACTAGATGTGCTAAATACCCAAGAATCTTTGACTTTGCTTATGGTGGAGCGACTGTTTTAATCCAGAAATATACAAGTGCAAGAAAAAATAGAGTTATAAAAGCAAGCGTAAAGAAAAAAGACAAAATAATTATTCCTGCAGGTTATGAAGTTGTTGTTGTTAACACTAGGCAAAACTCTAATCTTATTTTTGCTGAATATCATAGTGTAGATGCTAAACCACGGGTTGTTCTTGATGAAAGAAATGGTTTAGCCTATTATATTATTAGGAAGAATGCTAAACAGGAAACTGTCCGCAATCCTAGTTTTAAGATGGTTAATGAAATTGAGAAAGTAGATTGGGACAAAGTAAGGGATGATCTTGGAGTAACTCCCAAGACCCCAATAAATAAGCAAATAATGAGAAAGTATGAAAGATTTGACTGGTTATTTAAAGAAGACTCTGTCGAGATATAGGAATCTCCCCTCTCTTTTTACTGTATCCAAACCCTCCATAAACTCCTCGCCACTGTTACTTTTAATCCCCTTGCTTTCAATTCTCTTTAGCTTTTTAGCTTTAATCTCCATTCCCAAAGCATTCGCTGAAACCACATCTTCTGGTTTTAGTATTAATGTAGACTTTGAACACACCATTACTGAAGAGACAATAGATACTCAACTAGTAATGGAAATTACTAGCCCCTCTCCAAGAGTAATCTCTTACTACACAGCTGTTGTTCCAATTGAAAGATTAAGAGTTACCTGTGAGAAATTCAAAACAGGGGAAGAATTAGAATGTACAACCTTCAACAGAGGTTCTAATACTGAAGTATTAATAAACCTAAACAATGGAGTCGTTAGACCCGGTTCTCCCCTAGAGATATTAATAAAATACTCCCAAGAAAGAGAGGAAGATACTTCTTTTAACATCTCTTCTACAATATTCAATACCGCAACAAGATCAATAGTTATTAAATACCCCAAAGATATGGGTGAGCCACTCTGGTCATCAGACCCAATACAAAACATTAAGGCCATAGAAGACAGGTACGTTGTTCTAATAGAACAGCCACAAAACCCCAAACTTTCAATAGTTTTTGGCGAGAAGTTACTTTATAAATTTGACATAAACAAGGTATTTTCAAATAGTCTTAAAGATGACAACCAAACCTTTGAAATTTATGTCCCCTCCGACACACCTACACAGACAATAATCTGGGAGGAGATCTCCCCTACTCCGACATCTTCTCTGAAAGACGAGGATGGAAACTACATTTTTAAATATCTACTCAGGCCTGGAGAAACTGCTGACTGCAAAATATCTGGATACGTTCTAAAAACAGAAGACTTAGAAACTACTGAGCAGACAAGTTCCTTCCTAACACAAAGTGCTGGTTACTGGTCCATCACGAATAATACAGAATTTAGAAGAATTAACAGCTTCCTAGAGAGAAAAGAGCTTGTAATTCCTCCTACTTTTGATGATGTTGAAACACTTGGGAATGCCCAGAAAGAACTCTTTTACAAATACATATATCAATATGTGATAGAAAGGTTAAATTACAATGAGGAAATACCCCTAGGAATAGAATCTAGCTCTAGAATAGGCGCTCAGACACTCACAGAGGCCCCTAATAATGCTAGTAATATAGATTACTCTGACTTCTATATTGCCTTGCTTAGAAATTACAATGTTCCAAGTAGGCTTGTTGTTGGATATATCTCAAATATAACAGGATACACCTCAGATGGTTTCTACCACCATTGGGTTGAATACCTAGATACAAATCAAAACAGGTGGGTAACAGCAGATCCTTTTCTGGAAGAATACTTCGGAAAAAATCTTTATGGTAGCCCATTCCTAGACCACATAACAATAATAAGGAGGGGGAAATCTGCGGTCGCACCAAAGATATCTTTCTTCCAAGATACGGACTTTATTGTTAAAGCAGAAACAACAAAAGATATCCTCCCCAGATTTAGTATTGACTCTCTTTTCACCCTAGAAAACTACAATATAACAAAGCCATACGCTAAGGGATTATTAAAATTAAAGAACGAGGGGAATATTGCTCTAAACAATATTATTATCTCTAATTCAAATATAGAGAATCTTACAAAATATACAGACCCTGTTAAAAATATGCAGTCCGACATACTGCTCCCCGACGAAGAAAATTACATACAGTTTAATATCCCCCATGAGGAAATTAATTCTACTAACATCTTCGTAGATACCTCTCTTGCAAACCTAGATAGGTATAAGATAGACCAGACTCTCGGGACAATAGTTCAAAAAGAGATTCCGCTCTTAATATCAATCCTTTCAAAATCCCTATCTGTCCTAATTTTCTGTACTTTCCTTTTTCTGCTATACTTTTTAATAAAGCTAAGAAAGAAAAAGGCTTTCAAACGAATAAGGAAGTCATTTACTAAATTATTTAAAAAGAAGAAAAAGTAATGGACAATTCACTCTTTCTCTCAATAATAATATTGCTTCTGATAGTGGTTCTCTTTGTTATGGTTTCTCTTAATTCCAAGAAGATTGACCAAAAGAAAAGAGAGAAACTAATTAAGGAGCTTTATTCATTGGAAAAATCTATTAATAGTGAAGAATTAGCTATTAGAAGAGACGCCATTATTAAGCTAGACAATATCCTTTCTAAATCTCTACAGCTATATTTTAGAAACGATGCATCTTGTGGGGAGAACCTTAAAAGTGCAGAGAAAATATTTAGAAAAAGAGAGTATAATCGTCTTTGGGATGCACATAAGATACGAAACAGAGTTGTTCATGATGACTATGCAGTAAGTAAGGAAGATGCTAGGAAGGCTCTTCAGATATATAAACTGAGTGTTAATAAAATACTTAAATGAGAAAATCCCTCTATTACTTAATAACCTTCTTTGTCATTTTAACAACAGTCTTGGTACTAAAACCTGCTTTTGCAGCAGATGATGTTACAACAACTCAAGAAGAGGCAAAAACAGATGAGGTTATGGTAGATCAGGGAACTACAGAGACTGTTATAGATGATCATACAACTCTATCTGAAAACAGATACTTTGATCTTACCTTAGAGAGAGGTCCTCAAACTCCCTTTGGACAATATGTACCATATACCCTTACTGTAACACCTCATCTAGATTCTTCTAGAACACAGATTCTGTGGAATATGCCTACAACTCTTGAAGCGTATCCAAAGCATAAGGAGTTTGTATCCTTAGAAAAGGATCAGACATATGTATTTGAAGGAAGAATTAAACCTCTAAGAGGGGGAATATATGATTTCTCAATATCTGTAATATCTTGGCAGTATGATACAAACTACACCAACTCTGTTGGAGACAATGTTGTATTTAATGACAGTCTTGTTTTCCAACCAGTTAGTTCATATTACAATTGGATGAATGTTCTAAAGTTTGGTTTATTCTTTGTTGGTTTTGCAATCGCAGTAGTTGTAGCGGTTATTGTAATCAAGAAATACACAAAGAAGGCTAAAAAGTGGTTAACACCACCTAGCTGGTAAACTACAAAGGCTGTTTATTCTGAAATTGTTTCTGGGAATTAATCCTCAAGGAAATATGAGACACTTTTATCCAATTCTTTAGCGATCTTTAAAAGATTTCCTACTGGTGGATATACCGTTCCTTTCTCATACATGCTTATAGATTTGTCTGAGAGCCCTACTCTCATTCCTAAAGTTTTTTGAGAATATCCTTTCTCTTCCCTAGCTTCTCTTAATCTTTGTGCAAATATTTTTGTGTTCATTATTCTCCCATTATTAAATAACGTAATCTGTCCCAAAAAGTTTTATCTCTTTTTATAACTTCTTTCAGAGGTGCGCTTGAAACACTGTAGTGGACTCCATTTTCTTCCAAGACTTTGCCATCTAGATATGGAGGAACTTCTTTAGTCTCTCTTAACTCTTTTATAGTTGTATTCTTCTCCTCGAGCAAGCTTTTTAGTTGTTTAAACTCTTCTTCGTTATCTTTAACCTTAGATCTTAGTTTCAAAACCTTAGATTTTAGTTTTGAATTTGTCTCTTCCAGTTCGGGATATTTCTTAGCTTTCTCTAGTATCTCTCCGTGTTCTTCGCCCTCGAGTAATTTCTTTATGATGTCTTCTTTCTTAGCAGAACTGTATTTGTAGTAAGCCATTTCTCTTGAAGATGGCTCCCTACCAAGTATCTGCTTATATATCTTTTTTACTAAGGGAGACTTCTTAACAGATGGTTTTCTCATAGAAAAAGATGAAGCAGAAGCTCCGCCTTTGGAGAAAGAATCTGTGTCATCACCCTTGTCCCATAAAGGTACATCAACGTTTTTCATACTTATGATTATATTACAAATTGTGGATAATTAGTAGTACGATGGGGGTTATAAAAGCAGGAGACGGGACTCGAACCCGCAACCCTCTGTTTGGAAAACAGATATTCTAACCAATTGAACTACTCCTGCATTTATATAAATATACTAATTCTCTTTCTTCTCTTCAACCTTTTCTTCCTTTACCTCTTCCTCTTTCACTTCCTCTATAGGTGTTTCAACTTCTTCTGCTGCGACTACTACCTCTTCTGCTACTTTTTCCTCTGCATCTCCCGTTACTGGTATGTCTACTCCTACTTCCTCTTCGTCAGTTAAGTAGATATTTGTTGTTTCTCCAGCCTTAAGAGCTCTTCTTCCGACTCTTCCTCTTAGGTAGTAAAGCTTAGATCTCCTTACAGAACCTCTCTTAACAACCTCTATCTTTTCCAAAGCTGGTGCATGGAAAGGAACAATCTTTTCTACTCCTACTCCGTAAGAAATTTTTCTTGCTACCAAGTTCCTGCTTAAACCAGAACCCTTGATTGCAATAACAACGCCTTCAAAAATCTGTGTTCTCTCTTTCCCGGCTTCTTTAATTTTTAGATGTAGTCTTACAGTATCTCCAACTCTAACGTCGGGTCTTTTCTTGTAAAAACTCTCTTCTACCTTCTTAATTACATTGGTGTCCATAATAATTACCTTAAAATATTACTGATTTGCAGTTGTGATTATAGAATAAATTTCAAAAATATGCCACAATATATACAACAACTGCCTATGAATGTAAAACAAAAAGTCCTATTAATAATATTAGACGGCGTGGGGGCAGCTCCCAAAAACCCTGGTAACGCAGTAGTTTTAGGCCAACCGGAGAATCTAGCCAAACTCTGGTCTACCTCCCCAAGAACTTACCTTCTTGCATCTGGAAAAGCCGTAGGATTACCACCAAATGTTAAAGGAAACAGTGAGGTTGGGCATCTAAACCTAGGTGCAGGGACTACTGTTCTTCAGAATTTGCCAAGAATAAATAAGGCAATAGAGAATGAGCTTATTTACAGAAATGACACATTAAAAAATGCTTTTGCACACGCACAAAAGCATAATAGCAATGTACACCTTATTGGTTTGGTAAGTGATGGTTCGGTCCATTCACATATTAACCACTTTAAAGCACTAGTGGACTACTTTGCTAGATTAAATTTCCAAAATGAGTTATTTATTCATGCAATCACGGATGGAAGAGATACCGCACCAAATGCTTCGCTTAATCATCTTGTTGAATTAGACAAATTTTGTCTAGAAAGAGGTGTTGGGAAAATAGCTACTATTGTTGGTAGATATTTCGCGATGGATAGAAATAGAAAATGGGATAGAACACAGAGAGCGTACTATCTTTTTGAAAAAAACATGGGTGAGAAATTCCCCACATACCATAGGGCCATTACTGCTTCCTACGAAAGAGGTATTACAGATGAATTTATGGAGCCTGCTGTTATTAATCCTGGGAAGGTCGAAGCTAACGACGTTGTCATAATGGTAAATTACAGACCAGACAGAACACTGCAAATAACAGAGGCCTTCATGTCCCCTAACTTTGCAGGTTTTGTGAGACAACCAATAAGCAACCTTTATGTTGCAACAATGACAGAATACAGAAAGGACCTTCTTGTAAATGTAATATTTCCTAAACAATATATTGACCTTCCACTTGGGAAAATTATAGATTCAATGGGATTAAGGCAATTAAGGATAGCTGAAACAGAGAAGTTCCCCCATGTAACGTACTTCTTTAATGGTGGACAGCCCTCACCATATTCTAAAGAAGATCGTGTTGTGGTTCCATCTCCCAGAGTTCCTACATACGATCTTAAACCAGAGATGAGTGCCTTAGAAATGACAGAGTTGTTAAAAAACAGATTAAAGGGTATGCCCTATGACTTTATTCTTTTAAACTTCGCTAACGCGGACATGGTTGCACACACAGGAGATATTGAGGCGGCTAAGAAGGCAGTTAAAACAATTGATTACTGTACAAAAGAACTAGTAAACCATTTTACATCCCTAGGGGGTGCAGCAATTATTACAGCTGACCATGGGAATGCGGAAGAGATGCTTAACGAGGAGGACAACTCTATAAACACAGAACACTCAATAAATCCTGTTCCTTTTATTCTTTCTGGAACAGATGTCGCCCCAAGAGTTCTCCCTTACGGAGCACTATGTGACATCGCACCAACTGTTCTGCAATTGATGGGAATAGGGAAACCCTCTGAAATGAATGGGAAATCTTTAATAAAAATGTACTAGGCTTCCTTCTTAATATCTTTTTCTTTAGACTTCTTAACAAACTCTCTCATACCTCTCCATATATAGATAAGAAGTGCTATAGATAGCAAAGCAAGGACTATGTTCTCATACTGTTCAATATAGGCAGCAACTACTGGCCAGCTCTCACCCATGTAATAACCCGCTAAACAGGAGATGGTGGCAAATATTAAACTACCTACAATTGTATACAGAGAGAATATAGAGAACTTCATTCTAGCAGCACCTGCGGGAAAAGATATTACAGTTCTAATTAGAGGTAGGAGTCTGCCAAAAAATACTATTCCTCCTCCATATTTTTCAAAGGCTTTGTATCCCTTATCCAAATCCTCGTTAGAGATAAATATGTACTTACCATACTTTTTTAAGAATTTCTGTACAAAATCATCTCCCCATCTTCCAACAAAATAGAAAGGAAGACTCCCTAAATATGCCCCAATAGCTACAGTTATGATAACCAAAACAATATTCAAAGACCCTTGGGAGGCAACAAAGCCAGAGAAAGGTAATATTATCTGACTTGGAATAACTGCTACAAAGCTTTCAAGAAATACTGCAATTAAGACTCCTAAATAACCAAGAGAATCTATTGCTTGAACTAACCACTCTACTAAGGAATTTATCATTTTGTTAAGGTCTAAACTAAGTTAACTAGAAACTATACCACCTTACTCCTTTGATACCAAGTTCATGGTCACATTCTGCCCTTCTTTCACTCCATTTGTCCTAGCAAATCCACCATTTACTTCCAAAACGTATCTGAACTCCTGGTCAGAAAGAATCTGGGGACAATATGAATCTGAACAGGGCTCGTTATCTTCTTTAATATCTACAATAAATCCTTTTTCGTCTATAAAGATGATATCTAGATTAATAAAAGTATCTTTCATCCAGAAGGGATTATTTACATTCTGGTCATACACAAAAAGCATTCCATCATAATCTCCTAGGTATCTTCTGTTAGATAACCCAAGAATTCTAAGAGCCTCGGTATCTGCAACTTCTACATTAACCTTAATCTCTTCACCCTCACCAATAGATATCTCCACGTACTGATCCTCTTGAACTTCTTTAACTACAGCCTCTTCTTCATCTTCTCCCTCCTCTTGAGTAGCTTCTTTGTCCTCTATTAAAGAGACATCTAGGAACCCAAAACTGTCTTGGAAATAGAAAATAGCACCTGCTATAAAAACAATGTAGAGTAGCAACTTTAATTGGTTATTCATGGTAGTTTAATATACCACTTTAAAAGTTTTGCTTAAAGCCTCTATTTTATTTGAACTTTTTACCTTTTTAATATATACTCTCCCTTGGTAACTTCATGCCTAAAAACCAATCATGCAAACGTTTAAACAGTACTTACACCCTCTGTATAGGGATGTAGACAAAGTTGCGGATTTTAGTGATTTAACAAACCTCTCTACGCTAGAAGAGGAAGAATACCCAAATCTTAAAAAAGTTATTCATATTAAAAGAGATTCCATTAAGAACCTCATACAGAGATTAGAACAATTACAGGAAGAATTAGAACACCAAATATACCTCATAGACACAGAGAGTGACCTAGATGAAAAGGCTGCTGCTAAGAAGATATATAACCAGATACTAAACAAGATTAGAGAGATTGTTGACAGGACTAATAACGAGATTATTGCACTAGATTCCCCCTACTTCGGTAAGATTCAGTTTAAGCCATATGATTCTAGAGCAGAGAAACCTCTTTCCCTTTACATAGGAAAATTTGCCTTAATAGATGAACAGACACATATCCCCTTAATAACTGACTGGAGATCTCCGGTTGCTAATCTTTACTACCAAAATAGTGGTCCTAAAGATGATGTTGCTTTTCAAGCACCTAATGGGGAAAGGAGAGGAGATTTAATACAGAAAAGACAGTTTCAGATATCTAGAGGTCGAATAAGCGGGATATATGACGCTAAGTCAGGAAATGTTGCAGCAGATGAATTCCTCCTTTCACAACTAAATGAGAGGTTAGGTAAGAAGCTCCAAGACATTGTATCTACTATTCAGGCACAACAGAATTCAATTATCCGAGATGGTCTAAACAAGCCAATTCTAATACAGGGTGTAGCAGGTAGTGGTAAAACAACAATACTTCTACACAGATTGGCATACATATTCTACGCACATAAAGAGCAGATCAGCTCCAATAATAGTTTAATCATTGCTCCTAACCAGATGTTTATAGACTATGTATCAGATGTTCTTCCTAATCTTGGTGTTAGTAAGGTAGATACCGAAACTTATCTGTTCTGGGGTAAGTCTGTGTTAGGTTGGGATAATAGGTTCACCATATCTAATAAGAAACCTAACTTAGATATTAAGGCCTACAAGGGTTCTTTAGAATTCTTAAATGTCCTTGAAAGATATTTTGAGAAATTTGAAGAGGAACTTTTAGAAAACATCCCCTACTCTAGAAAAGATATTATTGAGAAGAGGTATTACGAACTTAAGAAGGAATTTCCTAATATAGACATGATCGAGCGTTTAGACCTTGCTATGGACTATGCTTTTGCTAAGAAGCAATTTAAACAAGGAAGAACAGGTTTCTATGATGCCACAAATGACATAGATATGAATCTTAAAAGAGATATTTCTTCTTACTTTAGAAGGAAGTGTAATATTTATTCTCTCTACAAGGGTCTCTTTAGAACAGATTTGGTTAATAAAGAGGTTTCCAAGTACTCTCTTGAGGGGCTTACACAGAGTGGGGGTATTAGGAATTACAGAATGGAGGATTTGGCTCCTATGGTTTATCTTCATCTTAAGATAAATGGAACTAAGTCTTACGAGAAAGATTATGTAATGCTAGATGAGGCTCAGGATATGAGTTTTGTAGAATTAGCTACTTTAATTATGGTAGCTAAGGGTGGGAATATAACGATAGCTGGGGACTTAGCACAGTCCATAATTGCTCCTTTTTAC
>Ga0334893_1003428_pt1 | contig 10110 bp, 19 predicted proteins | sample GraSluR3_MG_5_FD_207218 | JGI IMG/M metagenome (GOLD analysis project Ga0334893, IMG submission 207218) | Sludge microbial communities from methane-producing bioreactor in Wageningen University, Netherlands - Granular Sludge_09_05-R3 | ecosystem: Engineered > Bioreactor > Anaerobic >...
GGCGGCGAGATCAAGAGCTGCTAAACTCGAAATTTGTTCGTCTTGCCATCAGTGAAGAGTCTGAAGCTCCCTATGATGGGACTCACTTCATTCAATCGTTGTCAGTATTACCGGCTCGCCATCTGTTAATGCCACCGTATTCTCATAATGCGAAGATAGTTTCCCATCATTCGTAACAACTGTCCAATTATCCAAAAGTACGGAGACTTCATCGGTTCCCAGGTTCACCATTGGCTCAATGGCAAATACCATTCCGGAAGCCAACCGAGTACCTCTTCCAGGTCTGCCGTAATTAGGTATCTGTGGGTCTTCGTGCATATCTTTTCCTATTCCATGACCAACAAAGTCTTTAACAACCGAAAAACCATTTGATTCGACATAATCCTGTATCGCATGGGAAATGTCGGTTAATCTATATCTTGTATTACAATATTTCAGACCTTCATAAAAACTTTGTTTAGTAACTTTAATGAGTTTTTTAGCTTCCTCCGATACGGAACCGACTTCAAAGGTTCTTGCAGCATCTCCATGGTAACCTTCATATCTGACGCCAACATCAACGCTGACGATATCACCCTCACAAATTGCTCTTTTCGAAGGTATCCCATGAACCACTTGTTCATTTATAGATACGCATATGCTTGCAGGAAATCCATTATATCCCTTAAAAGCAGGAATCATGTGATTTTTCAGAATTTCTTCTTCTGCAATCTGATCTAATTCTTTTGTTGTGATTCCGGGCTTAATGGTACTTTTTATTCTTTCAAGAACACCAGCAGTAACCTTTCCTGCTTCTTTCATAACTTTGATTTCATTTTTAGATTTAATGATAATCATGATTATGCTCCTAAAGCAGCCGTGATGTCTTTAAACACTTTCTTAATGTTCTGCTCCCCATCTACTGTGATGAGTTTTTGTTTTTTATTATAGTACTCTATCAGTGGTTTTGTCTCGCTCGCATATACTTCGATTCTTTTTGAAACTGTTTCCTCGGCATCGTCGTCTCTTTGATAAACTTCTCCGCCGCATAAATCGCAGGTACCATCTTTCCGAGCCGGCTTAAATGTAACATGATAAGTAGCCCCACAGCTGCGACATACTCTTCTTCCAGTTGCTCTTCCAACAAGCGTATCTTTCTTTACATCTATATTGATTACCATATCGATAGCTAAATCCATTTTATCAAGCACACTGTCAAGTTGTTTTGCCTGATTAACGGTTCTCGGAAAGCCATCAAGTAAGAAGCCGTCGGAACAATCATCTTCCTTTAATCGGTCTTCAACAATGGCAACTACCACTTCATCAGGAACTAATTCGCCTTTATCCATATAGACTTTGGCCTTTTTCCCCAGCGCAGTGCCTTCTTTAACATTTTTTCGAAAAATATCCCCTGTAGAAATATGTGGGACTTTATACTTTTCGATGATGTCCGCTGCCTGAGTACCTTTCCCAGCGCCAGGAGGTCCCAATAATACCAGTCTCATATCTATCATCTCCTAACTTCTATTTTAAAAAGCCTTGATAATTTCTCATCATCATTTGACTTTCTATCTGTTTCATGGTCTCAAGGGCAACGCCTACGGCAATCAATAAAGATGTTCCCCCAAAACTAAACTGCAAATCGGTAAATTGGAAAATCAAGGTCGGTAAAACTGCAATAAATGCTAAGAAAATACCTCCTACCAATGTAATTCTCGTCATTACCTTAGTAATAAAATCAGCCGTTGGTTTGCCAGGCCTTATACCAGGTATAAAACCGCCATTTGCCTTCATGTTATTTGAAACCTCAATAGGATTGAAGGTGACTGCCGTATAAAAGTACGTAAAGAATATAATCAAAAAGATATTCAATATCGAGTATATCCATATTCCCGGCTGTCCATTCAATGACAGATATTTTACAATAAAGTTAGAAAATCCTCCCTCTGGGAAAAAATAGGTAAGTGTAAGCGGAAACTGCAATAATGACAAAGCAAAGATTACAGGAATAACCCCTGCCTGATTTACTTTTATAGGAATATGCGTACTTTGTCCGCCATACATTTTTCTTCCTACAACTCTTTTTGCATATTGAACGGGTATTTTTCTTGTTCCTTGTTGTATTGCAATAATTCCTATGATTATAATCACTGCAATAACTGCAAAGAGGGCTAAGGTAACAATGGATATGTCCCCGGTTGACAACCTTGTTATAGTCTGCTTAATTGCAACCGGAAGTCTGGAAATAATTCCTCCAAAGATAATCAAAGAGATTCCGTTTCCAATACCATTTTCAGTAATTTGTTCTCCAAGCCACATCAAAAATGCCGTCCCTGCAGTCAGTGTCAATACTACAACCGCAATGGAAAAGAAATCCGTATTAATTAAAGCCCTATTAAATAATCCAACACTTACGCCAATAGCCTGAATCAATGCTAAACCGACCGTAAGATATCTAGTAATCTGTGCAATTTTCTTCCTGCCTTCTTCCCCTTCTTTTGCCAATGCTTCTAAGCTGGGAATTGCAATAGTCAATAGATTAAGGATTATAGAAGCTGTAATATAAGGGGTAATACTTAGAGCAAATATGGTGAAATTACTGAAAGCACCACCTGAGAACAAATCATACAGTCCGAACAACCCTTCTCCTGCCTGAAATAATTGCTCCAATACTGTTCGGTCCATTCCCGGAACCGGAATATTTGATCCTAATCTGAAAATTGCAAGCATCATAAGCGTGAATAGCATCCTTTTTTTGATGTCAGGGATCTTCCAAGCACTTATAATAGTCGATAGCATGTTCATATTAGATCACCTCTGCCTTTCCTCCAGCAGATTCTATCTTATCAACTGCTGATTTACTGAATTTATGTGCCTGTATGGTAACCTTTTTCTCCAGTCTTCCATCACCAAGTACCTTCACTCCGTCCAGAACCTTCTTAACAAGTCCTGTCTTCATCAGCAGATCAGGAGTAATAACTGTCTCGTCTTCAAAAATATTTAAGTCTTCAATATTTACTACAGCCCACTGCTTCTTAAATATATTTGTAAAGCCTCTTTTGGGAATTCTTCTGTATAAGGGCATCTGACCGCCTTCAAATCCAGGTCTTGTGCCCCCGCCGCTGCGAGAGTTCTGCCCATTACTGCCTCTGCCGGCAGTTTTTCCTTGCCCTGAAGCAGTGCCTCTGCCTTTTCTCTTTGGATTTTTTCTGGATCCATTGGCAGGTTTAAGTTTATGCAACTTCATCTTTTAACACCTCCTATTTAGATTTCTTCTACCTCTACAAGATGTTTAACTTTCTCTACCATTCCGCGAATCTGGGAATTGTCAGGGTGTTCCACCGTTTGGTTCAATTTTTTTAATCCCAGTGCTTTGACATTTTTTGAGTGCAGGGGCTTTACGCCGATTGTACTTTTGATTAACGTTATTTTTAATTGCTTAGCCACGGCTCTCCCTCCTCTATCCTAATATTTCTTCCTTAGTTTTACCTCTTAGCTTTGACACACTTTCAACTGTTTTAAGGTCTTTTAGTCCTTTTATTGTAGCATTTGCCATATTTCTGGAATTATTGGTTCCTATAGATTTTGCTCTTACATCCTTTACACCTGCCAATTCCAATACCGTACGGACAGACCCTCCGGCAATAACACCGGTACCTTCAGATGCCGGCATCAATAATACTTTTCCGGCTCCATATAATCCAACAGATCTGTGGGGTATCGTGGTGCCGACTCTGGGAACATATATCATATTTTTCTTAGCATCCTCAATTCCCTTTCTTATGGCTTCAGGAATTTCCAATGCCTTACCAAGACCTACTCCCACATAGCCGTCTTCGTTTCCGACAACCATTGTAACACTGAATCTGAAGTTTCTACCGCCTTTTACAACCTTTGCCACACGTCTGATATTTACAATAGACTCTTTTAAGTCTAATTTTGATGCATCAATTCTACTGCGCTGCATTCATTACCCTCCTTCTTCCTTAGAATTTAAGTCCGGCTTCTCTTGCTCCTTCAGCCAATTCTTTAACTCTTCCGTGATATAAGTATCCGCCTCTGTCAAATGCAACGGTTTCAATGCCTTTATCTAATGCCCTCTTCGCAATCAATGCACCGACAGCTTTTGCTGCTTCTTTGTTTCCGCCATATTTGGCATTTCCCTGAACTTCTTTATCCAGTGTGGATGCCGACACAAGCGTGTTACCTTCCGTATCGTTAATAACTTGAGCGTATATATTCTTTATACTTCTATATATGCACAATCTCGGTTTTTCAGGAGTTCCGAACACTTTTTTCCTGACTCTGCCATGTCGGGCGAGACGGTTATCATTTCTGCTGTATTTTCCTTCCATTGAACTCACTCCTTTCTATTTCTTACCGGCTTTTCCTTCTTTTCTTATAATGCGTTCATCCTGATATCTGATGCCTTTTCCTTTATAAGGCTCAGGTGTACGCTGTTCTCTGATTTTGGCTGCATAATTTCCTACATCCGATTTATTAATACCTTTTACGGTAATCTCATTTCCTGCTACGATTGTTTCTAATCCTTCCGGATCAGTCATTTCTATCGGGTGTGAGTATCCAACATTTAACACAAGAGTCTTCCCCTTTTTCTCACACTTATATCCGACTCCTACTACCTGAAGTTTCTTTTCAAACCCCTGTGTAACACCTGTTACCATATTGTTAAGCAAAGCTCTGCTTAATCCGTGCAGAGACCTGTGCATTTTATTATCTGTCGGCCTAATGACAAATAACTGCCCGTCTTTCTGCTCTATTTTAATGTCTTTGTGTATCTGCTCCTTCAACTCACCTTTGGGGCCTTTGATGGTAATATAATTATTTTTTCCGACCTCCATTGATACTTTTTCCGGAACAGTTATAGGCTGTCTTCCAATTCTTGACATCACTGCACCTCCTATACCTATTCATTGGCGTTTACCAAACATAGCAAATTACTTCTCCGCCTACTCCCATATTTCTGGCATCTTTATCTGTAATAATACCCTTCGATGTTGAAATAATAGCAATTCCAAGTCCGCCAAGAACTTTCGGAATTTCATGTGTTTTAGCATAAACCTTTAGCCCCGGCTTTGAAATTTTCTTCAAGCCGCTGATTACTTTTTCTTTATCAGTACCATACTTCATTTGGACTCTGATAATACCTTGCTTTCCGTCTTCGATAATATCGAATCCTCTTATATATCCTTCTCTGTAGAGTATTTCTGCTATGGCTTTTTTCATATTTGAAGCCGGAATATCCACAGTATCATGTCCTACAGTATTTGCATTTCTAATTCTTGTAAGCATATCTGCGATGGGATCTGTCATTGTCATGGCATATTACCTCCTTCCCTGTATTCAATACTACCAACTGGCTTTCTTCACTCCGGGTATTTCTCCTTTATAAGCCAATTCCCTAAAGCATATACGGCATATACCGAATTTTCTCAGGTATGCATGTGGTCTACCACAAATTTTGCATCGTGTATATTTTCTTGTTGAATATTTTGGTTTTCTCTGCTGTTTTACTATGAGAGATTTTTTAGCCACAGTTTTCCCTCCTATCTTGCAAATGGCATGCCCATGAGTTTTAACAATTCAAGTGCTTCTTCATCTGTCTTGGCTGAAGTAACAAATATAATATCCATGCCTTTTATTTTATCTACTTTGTCATAGTTTATTTCCGGAAAAATAAGTTGTTCCTTAATACCAAGAGCATAGTTTCCTCTACCGTCAAATGATTTTCTGTTCACTCCTCTAAAGTCTCTTACACGCGGCAGCGCAATATTAAAGAGTTTGTCAACAAATTCATACATTCTGTCGCCTCTTAAGGTTACTTTCACTCCAACCGGGTTTCCAGCCCTTACTTTAAAATTGGCTATTGATTTCCTTGCTTTGGTAACAACAGGCTTTTGACCACTTATAATTGCAAGTTCTTCAACTGCAGTTTCCAATAACTTTGCGTTATCCTTCGCTTCACCTAAGCCCATATTTATTACAACTTTTTCAAGTTTCGGCACTTCCATAACATTGGTATACTGAAACTTTTCTTTTAAAGTATTGAATACCTGATCCTGATATTGTTCTTTAAGTCTTACAGCCACGGTTAATTCCCTCCTTTCAAGTCATTAATCCAAAACTTCACCTGTTTTTTTAGATATTCTTACTTTATGTCCGTTTTCCTTAATTTTAAAACCAATTCGTGCAGGTGCTTTGGCCTTTGAATCCCAAATCATAACATTGGAAACATCTATAGGACCTTCCTGATGAACGATCCCTGCTTGCTGAACTTTTCGAGATGCTTTTTGATGTTTGGTAAGAACATTTACACCTTCAACTATTACTTTATTATCTCTTGGCAGAGCTTTAATAACTTTACCTTTTTTTCCTTTATCTTTTCCTGATATTACATAAACTAAATCATCTTTTTTTATATTCATAGTCACACCTCCTCGTTATAATACTTCCGGTGCAAGTGATATAATTTTCATGAAGTTTTTCTCCCTTAATTCTCTTGCAACAGGACCGAATATACGTGTTCCTACGGGATTCTTATCTTCTTTGATAATAACTGCCGCATTCTGGTCAAATTTAATATAGCTCCCGTCAGCACGCCGTACCCCGCCTTTACTTCTTACAATAACCGCTCTGACTACATTGCCTTTTTTGACAACACCTCCTGGTGTTGCGTCTTTTACGGCACATACAATTATATCTCCAATATTCGCATACTTTCGACTGGTACCGCCTAACACACGAATGCAAAGCAATTCTTTTGCCCCCGAATTATCGGCAACTTTAAGACGTGTTTCTTGTTGTATCATTTTCGTGCCTCCTTTCAGAACTATTTAGCGCGTTCTACTATATTAACAAGTCTCCATCTTTTGTCTTTACTCAATGGTCTTGTCTCCATAATTCTTACTTTATCGCCTATTTTACATTCATTATTCTCATCATGTGCCTTAAATTTAGCCGTTCTCTTTACTGCTTTTCCATAAAGAGGATGTCTTACAAAGTCCTCTACGGAAACAGTTATAGTCTTATTCATTTTATCGCTGACAACGTTACCGATTCTTGTTTTTCTTTTATTTCTATCCATGGTTCACCCTCCTTCCACGTATCTGACGCTACGCGTTTACCTTCTTGAGCTCTATTTCCCTCAAAATGGTTTTCGCTCGAGCAATTTCCTTTTTAACGATCCTCATGCGAACAGGGTTTTCAAGCTGACCGGTAGCGTGCTGAAATCTCAAATTAAATAATTCATTTTTAAGTTTCATAATTTCACTGTTAAGTTCTATATCTGTCATATTTCGTAATTTATCAGCTTTCATTTGCTTCACCACCCTTGTCTTCAAATTCGTCACGTGATACGAATTTACATTTAATCGGAAGTTTATGAATTGCAAGGCGAATGGCTTCTCTTGCTTTTTCCTCTGATACTCCATCGATTTCAAATAAAACTCTTCCAGGTTTAACAACAGCAACCCAATACTCAGGAGCACCTTTTCCAGCACCCATTCTTACTTCGGCAGGTTTTTTTGTTACCGGCTTGTGAGGAAATATCTGAATGTATACTTTTCCTCCCCTTTTAATGGATCTGGTCATAGCTATTCTGGCAGCTTCTATCTGATTAGATGTAATCCATGCAGATTCTAAAGCAATAAGGCCATACTTACCATAAGCAATCTGATTGCCTTTGTTTGCTATTCCTTTCATTCTCCCTCTATGCACTCTACGACGTTTCACTCTTTTAGGCATTAACATCGCTATGTTCCTCCTTTCTGGTCAAGAACTGCTAAGTTTAAGCCTTAGCAATTTCCGTTTCTGTTTATTCTTTTTCCTTTACTGTTTCATTCCTTTTTCTGGAGTTCTCAGGTTTTCTCCTTTGCCTTCTTTTTCTATCATCGCTATTATTATAATTTCTGATATCTTTATCATCTCCCGAAGTATTTGGAAGAACTTCTCCTAAATTGATCCATACTTTCACACCTATTTTTCCGTAGGTGGTATTTGCTTCAGCAAAACCATAGTCGATATCAGCTCTTAAAGTATGAAGAGGAACATTGCCTTCACTGTATTTTTCAGTTCGTGCCATTTCAACACCGCCAAGTCTTCCCGCCGACTGAATCTTAACGCCCTTGGCGCCTGCTTTCATAGTTCTTCCCAGAGCCTGCTTCATTGCTCGTCTGAAGGAAACCCTTCTTTCAAGTGCAAAGGCAACATTTTCTGCAACCAATTGTGCATCCAGTTCCGGCTTTTTGATTTCAAATACGTTTAACATAACACTTCGTTTGATGAATTTTTCTAAATCAGCTTTTAATTCGTCAATTCCGGTTCCGCCTCGACCGATGACCATTCCCGGTTTAGCTGTATAAATCGTAATTTTAACTTTATTGTTTGCGGCTCTTTCAATTTGAATTTTAGAAATGCCTGCCGTGTATAATCTTTTTTTGATTAAGTCTCGCAATTTGTTGTCTTCAATCAGAAGATCCGAGAACTCTTTTTTATCTGCATACCATTTTGAATCCCAGTCTTTAATAACGCCCACTCTCAACCCATGAGGGCTAACTTTTTGACCCATTCAATTCTTACCTCCTTCTACTATGCTCTTTCCTTTAATACAACTCCTATATGGCTACTTCTTTTGAGTATCATCGACGCACGTCCTTGAGAGCCAGCTCTCCATCTTTTCATAGTAGGTCCCTGGTTCGCATATACCTCTGATATAAACAATCTATCCGTATCCATTTCATGATTGTTTTCAGCATTTGCAACAGCGGAGCTAATGACTTTTTCCAGTATTTTAGCACCTTTATTTGGTGTAAACTTTAAAATCGATAATGCCTCACTTGCATTTTTTCCTCTTACCAGATCGGTAATGGGCTTCATCTTTCTGGGAGAAATTCGTACATATTTTGCAACTGCTCTTGCCTCCATCGAATACCCTCCTTCCATAATCAACGTATTCTTTATTTCTTAATCTTTGAAGATTTTTCTTTGTCCGCATGTCCTCTGTAAGTTCTTGTTGGAGCAAATTCTCCAAGTTTATGCCCTACCATGTCTTCCGTAATATAAATCGGTACATGCCTTTTCCCGTCATGTACGGCTATGGTATGCCCTACCATTTGCGGAAATATAGTCGATGCTCTGGACCATGTCTTTAAGACCTTTTTATCATTTTTATCATTCATTTCTTCTATTCTGTTTAAAAGCTTTTCTTTTATAAACGGTCCTTTTTTAAGAGATCTTCCCATTAGCTTTTCCTCCCTTCACAGACTTATCATCTGGCTTTTATGATCACTTCTTATTTCTCGGTTTTACAATATATTTATCAGATGACTTGTTTTTCTTTCTTGTTTTATAACCAATGGTTGGTTTTCCCCATGGTGTAACAGGTGAAGGTCTTCCTACAGGTGCTCTTCCTTCTCCCCCACCGTGCGGATGGTCATTTGGATTCATAACAGAACCTCTGACAGTAGGTCTTATTCCCATATGTCTTTTTCTTCCTGCTTTTCCAATCATAATATTGGCATGATCAATATTTCCTACTTCTCCGATAGTAGCCTTGCATGCCATACTAACTTTTCTCATTTCACCGGATGGCAGTCTCAAGGTTGCATGCTTCCCTTCCCTTGCCATGAGCTGAGCGGAATTGCCTGCTGCTCGAACCATCTGAGCCCCTTTTCCCGGCTTAAGTTCTATATTATGAATTATTGTTCCAAAAGGAATATTCTTGAGCGGAAGGGCATTTCCTATCTTAATATCCGCTTTTTCACCTGATATAACCGTATCCCCTACCGAAAGCTTGTTGGGAGCAATAATATACCTTTTTTCTCCGTCCGCATAAACAAGCAGCGCTATGTTAGCACTTCTGTTGGGATCATATTCAATTGCTTTCACTGTTGCGGGAATATCGTCTTTATCTCTCTTGAAATCTATTATTCTATATTTTCTTTTCTGCCCTCCACCTCTATGTCGAACAGTTATCTTTCCATGAGCGTTTCTTCCTGCTTTTCTCTTCAGGCTTACCAGCAGGGATTTTTCGGGTTCTTTTGTGGTAATCTCTTCAAATGTTGATACCGACATCCCTCTTTGACCGGGTGTAATAGGTTTATATTTTCTAAT
>Ga0334893_1003429_pt1 | contig 10104 bp, 8 predicted proteins | sample GraSluR3_MG_5_FD_207218 | JGI IMG/M metagenome (GOLD analysis project Ga0334893, IMG submission 207218) | Sludge microbial communities from methane-producing bioreactor in Wageningen University, Netherlands - Granular Sludge_09_05-R3 | ecosystem: Engineered > Bioreactor > Anaerobic > Unclassified...
CAGAACCCTGTGGACCTGGACTACAAGGGAATATCCAACACGGGAACGTGGTTCATTGGAAGGCTTCAGACCGAGCGGGACAAGGCACGGATCCTCGAAGGGCTCAAGGGGGTCTCAGAAAAGGGGTTCCCTCTCCCGGAGCTGGACAGGATGATATCAGGGCTTGGGAAACGGGTGTTCCTGCTTCACAACGTTCACGAGGACAGGCCCGTACTCTTCCAGACCCGCTGGGCCATGTCCTACCTGGCCGGCCCGGTGACGAGGGAACAGATAAAGACCCTTGCCGGTGACAGCCCGATCCTCCAGGCTCCCGCCGAAGCCGCCACTCCCGTGGTGCCCCACGGTCCCGCTGTCCCGGCCCAGGCTCCTGCAGCACCGAGCGTGATACCCTCGGGGATACCCTCGGTATTTCTCCCCGCTCCAGCGGGTGTCCAGGCCGAGTACGCCCCCTTCCTGGGGGCCTTCGCCAGGGTCCATTTCAGCGACGCCAAAAGGAAGTTCGCCGAGACGAAGAACTTTGCCTATGCCGTGGAGGTAAACGAGGGGCCTCTTCCCGTGGACTGGGAGAACGCCTTCAGCATTGACGTGGACCCTGCAGATCTGTCCCGGGGGATCCCTTCGCCGGTAATGTCCGAGGTTGCCTCGCCCGCTCTCGACCCGAAGGCCTATACCAGGTGGGGGAGGGACTTCCTCAAGTGGCTTCCACAGAACGCCACGATGACCCTGATGACATGCCCCTCTCTGAAGGAAGCTGCCGGGCCGGGCGAATCCCGGTCGGATTTCGCGGCCCGTATCGCCCTGTTGAGGCGGGAGCTGCGTGATGCCGAGGTCGAGAAGATCCGCCGCAAGTACACCTCGAAACTGACAACCCTCCAGAACCGGCTCATGAGGGCCGAACAGGCCATAGAGAGGGAGGCGGAGCAGGCCAAGCACAAAAAGATGGAGACCGCCATATCCTTTGGAACGGCCATTGCCGGAGCCTTTCTGGGCAGGAAGGTCAACACCTATTCTGCGTCCAGGGTGGGGACCGCGGTCTCCAAGGCAGCCCGGCTGCAGAAGGAGAGCGGCGATGTCGCCAGGGCCAGGGAGACCGCCGAGGCGGTCCGGCAGGAGATAGCAGAGCTGGAGGCCAGGCTTGAGGAAGAGATCGATGCCATATCCACCGTGGAGTCCCCGGAGATGGATATCCAGGAGGAGTACATCAGGCCCAAGTCCTCCGGGATGAACCTTGTCCTTCTGGGTCTTCTCTGGCTGCCCTACTCCCGTGATGCCCAGGGAGGGATCGCACCTCTTTGGGGCCTTCAGGAGTGATCGGGGTACCTGGTCTGTCTGGTAAGTGAGGATCGATGAGCAGAAGGACTGTTATAATTTTTGCCTTGCTGATTTTTCTTGCGGGAGGGGTGCTGGGCTGGGTGAGGTTCAGCCCGATGACTCCCCTGCCCGAAGAAGAGAACCGTGAGATCCCGGGGGCCGTTTATCCGGAGATGGATGGGGCACCGAAAACCGATGAAAGGATGCGGGCCTCCCCGGGAGGCCGGAAAGAGGTTCCTGTGAAGCATGATTTCCGCCCGGCCGCGGGAGAGCCATTCAGCAGAAGTGACCTGGAGGCCTCCCAAACCGGACCTGGCGAGATCATCCCTGAGAGATCCGAAAGAGCCGTATTCGATCCCGGGACCATACACCCGGCCGCAGGGGATGTGGCCGAGCAGGCCCGGGAGATAGTCGAGGATCTGGACAGGAGGACCCTGGAGAGCACGAAAAAAGTCCTGGAAGCTATCCCCTTTGTTGAGATCCTCCCCGAAAAGGCAGAGTTGCGCCCCTCCGGTGACGGGGTGAAACTTACCATAACGGTGGACCCACAGAACATCTCTTTCGGGGGGAAGGCCCGAAATGGTGGAACACCTCTCGAAGAAGAGGTGTCGGGAGATGAGGGGCCCCAGGAAGGACAAGAGCAGTGATCCATATTTTCCAACCCACCCGGGAGATGTCTTCCGGGACATGACCATGGAGGTGTTTGAGCGATGAAGAGAACCGTAGCTACACCCGATGCACCGGCGGCGATAGGCCCCTACAGCCAGGCAGTGTGGGCCGGCGGTATGCTGTTCGTATCGGGGCAGATCTGTATCGACCCGAAGACCGGAGAGTTGTCCGGCAAGAACGCTGCGGAACAGGCAGAGCAGGTACTGAAGAACCTCGGGGCCATTCTCAAGTCCCAGGGGCTTTCCTTTGAGAACGTTGTGAAAGCCACTGTATTCGCAAAGGACATGAACGACTTTTCAGCTGTCAACGAAGTCTACGCCAGGTATTTCAAGGCAGATCCGCCCGCCAGGGTTTTCGTCGAGGTCTCCCGGCTGCCCAAGGATGTCCTGGTAGAGATAGATGCCGTTGCCGTAAAAGATTAGAGCATTGACAAAGAGGCGGGAAATACGTACTGTTTTATCAGCCGGTTAAAAACCGGAAGATTCTGCTGTATGGGAGGAATTATCTAAATGCAGGGTACGGTCAAATGGTTCAATGAGGCAAAGGGGTACGGTTTCATCACCCCCGATGAGGGCAGCGATGTCTTTGTCCACTTCAGCGCGATCATGGGAGAAGGATTCAAGACGCTTGCCGAAGGGCAGCGTGTCGAGTTCGAGGTAGTCCAGGGGGAGAAGGGTCCCCAGGCGGCAAACGTAGAGAAGATCTCCTGACCTTATACCTAAAAACAACGCATAAGCACTACAGGATCAAGGCGGTACCAGGTCGCGGGTACCGCCCGTTCTTTCATCACGACCCTGCCGAGGGTCTCAAAAACCTTCTAGGGCTTGCCCTGTGGCCCCGGGGATGCGATAATCCCCTTGAACAAAGCCTTTTCGAGAGGAGGTCGACAGTAGTGAACAAATCGGAACTGGTCCAGGCCGTGGCAAAAGCAGCAGGTCTGAGCAACAGCAAGGCCACCCAGGTGGTGTCGACAGTGATAGGCGAGATCGCGGGAGCCCTCGCCAAGGGAAACAAGGTCCAGATAGCGGGCTTTGGTACCTTCGAGGTCAGACAGAGAGCAGCAAGAGAGGCACGTAATCCCCAGGACCCCACCAAGAAGGTCAAGGTCCCTGCAAGAAAAGTCCCCGCCTTCCGTGCAGGGAAGGCGCTCAAGGACAAGGTCAGCTAGTTCTTTTATTTCTTTTCCGCCCCGCAAAGGGGCGGTTTTTTTATTCCTTCCGGTCACCTTTGTCTCCCCTTTAACCTTTACCCTTTTTCATTTACTATTGAGCCGCAGGCACAATTCCATCCAGGGGTGTTCCCATGACCGATAAGGATCGATTGTATGACTCAAGCCCTATCCGGCTTGAGGGGATCTCAAGGGCCGATCTCTTCGAGCACTCCGGGGCCGCCAACCTTATTGTTGACACGGACACGACAATACTGGCGGTAAACGTCATGTTCGAGACAGTAACGGGCTACTCCAGGAGTGAGGTGGAGGGGACCCTGAGCTGGAGGGATCTCGTACACCCCGAGGACAGGGAGAGAATGGAGGAGTACCATCGCCTTCGACGGGTGGACCCCGAACTGGTCCCCGCCAACTACGGATACCGTTTCATCACCTCCGTCGGGCAGGTTAGATGGGGTCTTCTGACCGGGGCCACCCTGGCCGACGACTCGAGAACCCTCTTGTCCGTCGTGGATATTACGGAACTTAAGGAGAAGGAGTCGGCCCTGGGGAGGGCCGAGGAGCTCTATCGGGGGATAGTCCAGACCCAGACGGAGTTGATATCCCGATTCACTCCGGACTTCACGCTGACCTTCGTCAACGATGCCTACTGCCGCTACTTCGGGGAGACCAGGGAGCAGCTGGTAGGGAGCTCCTTCGTTCATCACGTCCTCCCCGAGGACCTTGCCGACCAGAGAGCCTACTTTGCCTTGCTGACCCCTGAAAGACCTGAAAATGAAATGGAAGAGAGAGCCATTCTTTCTTCAGGAGAGGTTCGCTGGCAGCGCTGGCATGACCGGGGCATCTTCGACGAAAAGGGCAATCTCATCGAGATCCAGTCCATCGGAAGGGATATTACGGATCTCTATCTGACAAGGGAGAAGCTCGACAGCACCATCGAAAAGCTCAAGAACTCCTTTGCCCGCGCCATTGAGATGGCGGGGAAGATCATAGAGGTCAGGGACCCCTTCACAGCAGGTCACCAGAGACGGGTGGCCAGGATCGCAAAGGAGATGGCCTCGACGCTGGGCCTGTCGAGGAACGAGGTAACCGCCATCGAACTTGCGGCCCTTGCCCACGACGTGGGCAAGATCCATGTCCCCAGCGAGATCCTGAGCAAGCCGGGAGTGCTTCAGCCGACGGAGTGGTCCATCATCAGGCAGCACCCCGTATACAGCGCCGAGATACTGAAGACCCTGGTGACCCCCTGGGAGCTGGCCGACATCGCGCTGCAGCACCATGAAAGGTATGACGGGAGCGGATATCCCCAGGGACTGTCCGGCCAGGAGATAAGGATAGAGGCCAGGGTGATCTCCGTTGCCGATGTGATCGAGGCCATGTCTTCTCACCGACCATACCGCCCGGGGGTGGGGATCGAAAAAGCCCTGGAGGAGGTCGAGGCGGGAAGAGGAACCCTCTTTGATCCCGCCGCCGCCGATTCAGCTCTCTATATTTTCAGGAAGAAGGGGTTCGAGATATGAAAAACCTTGTCAGGATGAAACTGGAGGCCCAGGAGGTGGTAACAGGCCCCTTTGTGGGGATCAACAGCCCGGACATGGTGGAGATCCTGGGTCTGTCAGGCTTCGATCTCTGCGTGATCGACACTGAACACGGTCCCATGGATCCTGAGTCGATACAGCCGCTGATAAGGGCGGCCGAGCTCTCGGGGATGACCCCCGTGGTCCGTGTGCCCCGTGCCGAGCCCGTGGAGATACTTAAGGTCCTCGACGTGGGTGCCCACTGTATCCACGTCCCCCAGGTCAACTCGCCCGAGACGGCCCGGGTGGTAGCAAGGGCCGCAAGGTATCATCCGGCCGGGATGCGGGGCGTGGCAGTGCCGAGAGCGCTATCCTACGGGCTCCGTCCCCTTGCTGAAGCGCTGGAGGAGGCCAACCGGGAGGTAATGGTGATAGTCCACTGCGAGAATGTCTTGGGGCTTGATAGGATCGACGAGATCGCCGCCGTGGAGGGGGTAGACATGGTCTTTGTCGGTCCCTACGACCTTTCCCAATCCCTGGGGGTACCCGGGGAGATCTTCCACCCTTCCATGGTGAAGGCCGTTTCGCGGGCTCTCGAGGCCATAAAGCGCGCAGGAAAGCCCGCGGGTATCTTCGTCACATCTCCCGAGGAGGCAGAACGCCGTATCGGGGAGGGGTTCCGCTACATCGGCTACAGCGTTGACAGCCTTATCTTTGGCAAGGCCTGCAGAGAGATCGTCAGCACCTTGAAAAGCCGCAGGCAGGACACTTGATGCACCCCTCCTGACGGGCCATGGAGGCCCCGCAGACGGGGCACATGTCCGTATCGGAGAGGGACTCCATCATCCCCTTCTCCTCCATGTCGAGGTATCCCATGCTGAGCAGCCCGTAGGCTATCGCGTCGGGAACCGACATGATCACACCGTCGTCGTGCCATACGGGCTGGGATCCCCCGATGCCCTTCATCTGCTTGATTATGGCGTGGATCCTGACGCCGCTCCTCAGGGAGAGAGATATGAGCCTGCCCATTGCCTCGGTGAATGCCGTTGTCTCGTGCCCAGATTTGCCCATAGTGGTGAATACCTCCACGGGGCGTCCGTTCACCTCGTTCACGGTGAGGTAGAGGTTGCCGTAGCTTGTGGGGATCTTGGCGGTCTTGCCGCCCAGGATGAAGGGGCGCTCCATGGGGCTCTCCACTTCCGATATCTGCGGGATCGGGAGGGCCTGCTGGACGGCAGGCCTGTCAACATAGAGGACCTGGCCCGAACGGCAGCCGTCGCGGAAGACGGTGATCCCCTTGCAGTGGGTCTTCCAGGCTAGGACGTAGGCTTTCTCGACGTCCTCCACAGTGGCGCTGTTGGGGAGATTGATGGTCTTGCTCACGGCGTTGTCCACGTACTCCTGGAAGGCCGACTGCATCTTTACATGCCACTCGGGGGCTATCTGGTGAGACGTCTTGAAGACTCTGGCGATCACGTCCTGGGACTCGCCCATCTCAAGTGCCTCCACGTAGTAACGGTTCCGGTAGGAGAACTGCTTTCCCTCCAGGACCTCCTTGGTGAACTCCAGCGCAAAGACCGGCTCTATCCCCGATGAGCAGTCGGCGATCATCGACAGGGAGCCAGTTGGAGCTATGGTGGTTATGGTGGAGTTGCGCAGGCCCGAATCGGGAAGTGCGGGGCATACCCCCCTGGTCAGCGCCAGGGCGGCGCTCTCCTGTCGGCCTACGGTGTTAATGGCCGATATGACGCTCCTTCCCAGCTCGAGGGCCTCATCAGAGTCGTAGGGTATCCTCAGCTGGAAGAGCATGTCGGCCCACCCCATCACTCCCAGGCCGATCTTGCGGGTCTTCTTGACCATCTCCTCGATCTGGGGCAGGGGGTAACGGTTCACGTCGATCACGTCGTCAAGGAACCGGACGGCCAGCCTCGTGGTGAGCCTCAATTTTTCCCAGTCGACCCCGTTGTCCTTGACCATGTGACCCAGGTTGATGCTCCCCAGGTTACACGCCTCGTAGGGCAGCAGCGGCTGTTCGCCACAGTTATGGACTACAAGCCCGTTGGCATCAAAGGCATTCTCGCCGGGAACAATTACGTCAAAGACTTCCTCAATGCACTCTTGGACCAGCAGGTCTACAGTTGCAATAAAATACTCCCTGTTCATATTCCGCCTGTAGTGTTCAAGGCTTCCCATGAGTTTTCCCTGTTTGTCGGAGTCCCTGAAACCTACCTTCTCCGAAAAAAGCCTGATATTTTCCCTGGAGATCACCAGTTCATGCTGAGCAAGTGTCTGGTAGGCTTTCATGCCCCCCTTGCCGTCAGGCAGAAGGGCCGACCGTTCTTTGCGCCGGTTTTTGTATATAGTGCTTGCTATGCCAAACCTCAAAAGCATCCTTTGGACAGCCTGAAGGGTTGGCAAAGAACTCTGGCTAAGCCGGACGCTTATTCCCTTTTCCTGTTCTCCCTGGACTGAACCGTCAGCATCGAAGAGTCCACTGAGGAAACCCTTTACAAAAGCGGAAGAGGTATCGGTCTCCATTTTCCGCGTAATCCCTTTGTTTCCGGAGGACATGCCAAGGTATGATGCGAGCGATCCGATCGCGCTTGTGGACATTCTGTATTCGTTCCTGCCCCTTACCGGGATCCATCCCTGGAAATCACTTCGATGGGGCAATGTTTGAACTGCTTTTAAAGCTTCGTCCATTACAGCCAGGGAACCCTGTCCCATATTCTCTTCCCCGGCAGCCTTTGCACCGGGTACCCAAAGGGAAAGGACGGTTTTGTCCTTCTTGATAGTCCCATCGCCGACCAGAAGCCCCATGACATAACCTTCTTCAAGAGTTCCAAAACCTTCCCAATCCGTCCACGACCTGTGATCGTTGATCTTTATCCGGTCGCCTGGTTTGAGTTGCCCGGCAGCAACCCATTCCGTATCCTCCCTGTAGCGGGTTTTCCTTGATACCTTAAGTATCGGGTGGTCTTCGGTAAGCCTGATGCTGAAGCCCTCCCTGGTTTCAAGGCGAAAGACCGGTTTTTCTCCGGTTTTGAAAAACCCCGCTTCAGAAGAAGAAACCCGCTTCCCGTTAAGCAAAAGGTCTACTTTACGGCCGCAAAGATCCCTGGCAGGTTTAGGCCCTTCGACAGTATGGATCAAGGAATCCCCCGAAACACAGGGATTAGTTGACGTGATAGCGCCCAGATGCGCCAAGGCGTTGTCCTTGTTCAGCTTGTCGAGGAAGACCATCCCAGGGTCTCCTGTTTTCCAGGCCATCTCGCAGATCAGCCGGAAGAGTTCCCTCGCCCTGACGGTCCGGACCACATCCCGGGATCTGGGGTTAAGCAGGTCCCAGTAGTCGTCGTTCTCCACGGCCCTCATGAAGTTGTCGGAGGTGCCCACAGAGATGTTGAAGTTATGAAGCTTGCCCTCCTCGGTCTTGGCCCTGATGAAATCGAAGATATCCGGATGGTCGGCGTCCAGGATTCCCATATTGGCTCCCCTTCGCATACCCCCCTGCATGACCACTTCCGTAGCGTGGTCGAACATACCCATGAAGGAGATGGGACCCGAAGCTATCCCGTTCGTGCTTGAGACCTTGTCGCCCTTGGGCCGGAGCTTGCTGAAGTTGTACCCCGTCCCCCCACCTGACTTGTGGATAAGAGCCATGTGCTTCAGGGAGTCAAAGATCCCCTCCATGCTGTCCTCTACGGGCAGGACAAAGCAGGCTGCGAGCTGTCCCCCCTGGCGTCCGGCGTTCATCAGGGTGGGACTGTTGGGGAGAAAGTCCAGTCGGGCCATGATATCGTGGAACATCTTCACGATGGTATCGTCCGAAGGATCCTCTTCGGCAGTGGCAACGGACCTTGCCACCCTCCAGAACATCTCGTCGGGGGTCTCGATGATCTTGCTGTCGCCATCCTTGAGGAGATACCTCTCCTCGAGCACCCTCATGGCATTGTCGGATAAAGGCAGGTCCCTGTTAGGAAGGTTTCCGGATCCGTCCATAGTCTTGGTCTCCTTTTCATATTCGTTTCCACAGAGGTACTTGATATGTGGTTTATGAAGGTATGGCCCTCCATATCTAGCGTATCACAAAACCAGGGCGGTTATAATACCTTCCTTGCCGATATCGAAAGACAGGTCCTCTGGCTCAGAGAACTCTCAGGAAAAGGGACTCTGAAAGCATCTCAAGGGTCCTGACCCCTCCGATCGAGTTTCCTCTCTTATCCAGGGCCGGACCAAGAACGGCCACTCCGGCCCTCGCCGGGACTGAACCCATGATCCCTCCACCCACTCCGCTCTTGGCCGGGAACCCCACCCTGACTGCGAAGTCACCGGACCCGTCGTAGAGGCCGCAGGTCATCATGAGGGCCCTGAGGATCAGGGCTGTCCTCTCTGAGAAGACCTGCTCCCCTGTCAGTGGGTTAACCCCTCCGCATGCGAGGGTCGCTCCCATGGCTGCCAGGTCTTCAACGGAGCACTCAATGGCACACTGCCGGAAGTAGGAGTCGAGAATGTTCTCCACGTCCCCATCCATTGCCTCCACACTCCTGAGGAAGTAGCCCAGGGACCTGTTGCGGTCGCTGGTATCCCTCTCAGAGGCTGCCACCGCCTCGTTCACTCTGAGCCCTTCATTCCCTGACATCCTGCGCATGGTATCCAGCACGGCCTCGAGGCGCTCCGTGCTGTCACTGAAAGGAAGCAGGGACAGGACAAGGATGGCTCCGGAGTTGATCAGGGGGTTCTGGGGGCGGTGGGGCGCTCTCATCTCGAGGCGCATGATGGAGTTGAAGGGGTCGGCGCTGGGCTCGACCCCGACCCGGGAGAAGACGGTGTTCTCGCCGCAGATCTTGAGGGCCAGGCCCAGGGATGCCACCTTGGAGATGGACTGAACGGTTATCTTTGTCCCCTTGTCCCCGGCGGAGATGGTATTGCCGTCGATGCCGCAGTATGCTGCCGCAAGAGCCGACGGATCCGCCTTGGCCAGTTCCGGGATGTAGGTCGCCACCGCGCCTTGCCCAAGTACGTCTCTCCCCAGTTCGACAGCTTCCCTCAGGGCTCTCTCCATATATCTCCCTCCCCTTGCTTTACCGTCGGAAGCAATGAAAATTATACTTGCTCCAGGACCATTTTTTTGGTAATAATCTCTGGGTTCCTTTCGTAATGAAACATCTGGTTGAACGGAGGGGAGCGGGGTATGGTCAGAAGTGTCGATGAAGTGCCTCTTCCTGTAAGTTCTCTCTTCGGCCATTTCTTTGACTATCTCTCAGAGGCTGTCGTAATGACAGGCCAGAACGATCAGATCCTGAGAGTGAACAGATCCTTCACGGAGATGTTCGGTTACACTCCTTCGGAGGTAACAGGCAGCAATATCGACGACGTGGTCACATCCGAAGGTCATCTCAAAGATGAGGCCAGGCAGTTCTCAGCGGCCAACGCCTC
>Ga0334893_1003432_pt1 | contig 10085 bp, 8 predicted proteins | sample GraSluR3_MG_5_FD_207218 | JGI IMG/M metagenome (GOLD analysis project Ga0334893, IMG submission 207218) | Sludge microbial communities from methane-producing bioreactor in Wageningen University, Netherlands - Granular Sludge_09_05-R3 | ecosystem: Engineered > Bioreactor > Anaerobic > Unclassified...
AAGCTGTTTCCACGTCTGCTGATTATTCCACTTTGGGACGGTTGCGTGAATCAATAAGCTTCATTGAGGATAGCTTCCAGTGTTTCCTCATTAAGCTCAACCGGGTTCTTTTGCATACTTGAGGAGATACTGGATTTCTCTATGATCTTTGGAAAGTCCTCTTTTTCGATCCCAATCTCATGTAATCCGGGGATCGAGAGTGAATCGGCCAGGGCTTCAGCCCATAAGACACCATCCTCAGCCGTTGCATCAGGGTCGCCGGTCAGCCAGGAGGCAACCTCCTGATACCGCCTGGCAGTCTCCGCCATCTCTTCCACCGACCTGACCGTCTTGACGTTGTATTTCATCACATAAGGCAATAGACTTGCACAAATCGCACCGTGAGGGGCATTGAACATCCCCCCGATCGGACCGGCAAACCCATGAACGGCACCCAGTCCGCCATTAGCCAGGGTAAGTCCGCCGAAGAGACTGGTCAGCGCCATATCCTCACGAGCGCTCCGATTGCTCCCATCCTGATATGCTGCCAGAAGCGAGCGCGCCCCTCGCAGGATGCCCTCTTTCGAAATAACATCCGTCATCGGGTTGGCACGATTGGAAACATACCCCTCAATCACTTGCGTCAAAGCATCCATCCCCGTGCTGGCAGTGACCGATGGGGGCATACTGTATGTCAGTTCGGGATCCACAATCGCCACGGATGGGATCATCAAAGGACTTCGCATGCTCACTTTAACATGATGCTCGGGAGAGGCAATTACGGCATTCCGGGTCACTTCTGTGCCCGTGCCGGCTGTGGTTGGGAGTGCGATCATCGGCGCAGCCGGATTGGGGATCTTTTGCCCGCCGCCAACCACTTCCAAATAATCCATCAGGCGGCCGGGGTTCGTCATCAATGCCGAAATGGCCTTTGCTGAGTCCAGAACTGAACCTCCGCCATATCCAATTACGAAATCGCAACCTGCGGATTTCGCCTGGGCCACCCCGGATTGGATGAGGGGGATATCCGGCTCATGGCTGACCCTGAAGACTTCCCACGTGAGGTCAAGATCATCCATCATCTCAAGGATTTTATCCAATGAAACTGAACCGCCGCCGCTGACAATCAGCGGCTTGCGGCCCAGAACAGGGGCGATCTCACGCATCCTGGCAAGACTCCCATTGCCAAAGATGATTCGGTCAGAAGTGGCAAATTCAAAGACCATGATCAGCCCCAGCCGGGTCATCTGGATAGATATTTTCATAGACCTTCTTGGATCGAGGTGCAGCCATCATATCTTCAACAAGGTTTTTCCAGGCCTTGTAATGGTCTGTTTCCTTATGTCTGGCCGGGTCGTCCATTGTGCGGTAAACTTCAACAAGCAGGAATTGTTCCGGATAGTCTGCATCCTGCAATACATCAAAACGTGCGATCCCTGGCTCATTAACGCTCGATCTGGCATTTGCCAAAGTCGCCTCTTTAAAAGCATCAATCTGGTCAGGTTTAACCTCAACAAAAACATGGACAATATGCATGCGCGGCTCCTTTCTACAAAAACAGAGCGTAATCGAGGTCAGTAATCCCAGTATACTATGTTTCCTAAGCCAAATAGAATGCTTCAATGACACAAATTTCCCTCCTTTTTCAAGATAATGAGCTGTTAATCATCAATAAACCCGCCGGGGTTCTCTCCGTCCCGGATGGTTATGATGATCAACTGCCTCATCTCAGAAGCATACTCGAGCCTGAGTTTGGGGTTTTATGGATGGTTCATCGATTGGATAAAGAAACCAGCGGCGTCATGGTGTTGGCCCGCAATCCTGATGCACATCGGGACCTGAACCAGGCATTTCGTGACCGTCAGGTCAGCAAGAAATATCATGCGCTTGTCGCCCCCAAACCGGAATGGCGTGAAAAAAACGTTGATCTCCCCCTTAGGACGGATGCTGACCGTCAGCATCGCACCCGGGTTGACCATATCAGGGGTAAACCTGTGGTATCCAAACTTGCTGTCAAAAAATTGTTTCAAGATTCCGCATTACTGGAAATAGAGATCCTCACCGGTGTCACGCACCAGATCCGGGCCCACCTGAGGGCTTTTGATCTTGCAATCTTGGGCGATGACCTCTACAGCGCAGGGTTGGGGCCTCAGCCTGCGACTACCCCAAGGATGATGCTCCATGCCCGGGAAATCTCTTTCACTCACCCGGCAACAGGAGCACGCCATCATTTCACGGCGCCTTATCCGGATGATTTTAGAGAGGCGTATCAATTGCTGCGGTCTACCAGAGATCCGGATGCATGGATTTGATCGAGACAATCCGGTTTACACCAACCACGACATGGTCAAGGATTGGCATCTCCAGCAGCCGGCCTGCTTCAATCAACATCCGGGTCAGGTGAATATCCTCCGGGCTTGGTGAGGGGTCTCCGCTGGGATGGTTATGAGCAATGATCAATGCTGCGGCATTCGCTCGAATCCCCGGCTTGAACACTTCAGCCGGACGGACAGAAGAAGCATTGAGGGAACCCCGGTATAACGGCTCCAATCTGAGCAGCCGATTCCGACTGTCCAGCAATAATACCCAGAGTTCTTCCTGTTCAAGCGCCATCATTTTGTATTGCACATGATCCGCGACATCCTCCGGCGAGGCAATCGCCGGCCGGTCCTCGGGTGACAGGCTGGAGATTCGCCGTCCCAATTCGATGGCAGCCATGATCTGAGCCGCCTTTGCCTCCCCAACACCGCTGACATCGCACAACTCAACAAAAGTCGCCCGGTGCATACCCATCAAACCGCCAAAACGATCCAGCAATCGCTGCCCGATCTGAACGGCATTTACCCCCTGCTTTCCCACCCGGAGCAGGATCGCCAATAGCTCGGCATGGGTCAGTGCCTCAGCACCTTGAGCCCTCAACCTCTCTCGCGGACGCTGCGATGTTTCAATATCCTTTATCCGGTAGTGTGGGGTTTGGTCAGCCATCCTGATATCCTCCCTGGTCTCCGAACCGCCATCATGATTATCTCTCAATTTATGTCTGGATTATTTAATTCACAAGACAGCGGTCCTGCAAGGACTTAAAACGTCACCATGTTATAATAACACCAATCTTCTGGAAGAAGGTATCTGGCATGGAATTTTCAATAACAGAATACAAACACTGTGATTTAATCGAAATCAGCGGTAGGATCGACAGCTACACTTCTCCAGCTATTGAAGAAGTCCTTAAGGCGTTGATGGCGGACGGCCATTATAAAATGGTCATCGATCTTAAGAATGTGACCTATCTCTCCAGTTCAGGCATGCTCACCCTGGTCAACGCCCAAAAACAATGCAAACGCCACAACCAGGGGGAGATTCTTCTGGCACATGTTTCAGATCAGGTGCTCGCCAGCCTGGGGCTGGCTGGATTCAATCAGCTTTTTGAAATTCATGATGACGTTGTCACCGCAGTTGGAAAATTCTAAAGGGTTGTCCTGATGATCTCAAAAAGCTTTCCGGGAAATTTCCAAAGCCTGGCCCCGATCAGTGACTTCATCGTCACCCAGGCCAAAGATGCGGGGTTCTCTCCCGGTGACGTCTATGCCATTCAGACCGCAGTTGATGAAGCCTGCGCCAATATCATCGACCATGCGTATGGTGGTGAAGACATCGGCGATATCATCATCAGAGTGAAAGAAATCCAGAATGGTATCCAAATCATCCTGATTGATGATGGTGAGCCTTTCGATCCTGATGAAATCCCCGAACCGGATATCACTTCTCCTCTGGAAATCCGGAAGGAGCGCGGCCTGGGGATCTTCTTTATGCGGCAGCTGATGGATAAGGTCACTTTTGATTTTTCAAAAACAAAAGGAAATTCGCTCACCCTCGTGAAATACAGAGGGGGTTGAATTTGCCTCCTCAAAAATCAACCCAACCCACACCGGATCCAACCCGTAAGGCCATCGTAAAACTGGGCGAAGACCTGATCAATACCTCAAAATTTGGGGATCAAAAGGAACGCCTGCTCGTTTTCCTCCGCAAGTATTTCGGTGCTGATGCCCATATATGGCTGAAAAGACCGCCGAAATCATCACCAGAGGAAGCCCCGCCCCCGAACATACCATTCAGGATTGACGAGACCGAACCGTGTGCTTCTTTTGAGGAGAGTAAATCATCCTATTGGGTAATCACACCAATGCTCAAGGGCGCAAACGAGATCGGAAGGATCATTCTTCATAGGTCGCGTCCTTTTTCCCAGACTGATTTAGATTATCTATCCGATCTTGGTGTTCTCTCCGGGCTAGCCATCCATGCCACCCTTCAATCTTTGCTGCATGATTGGCGGCAAAAACAGCTCTCTCTGGTACAGTCGGTTGCTGCCCGGATCTCACAGATCACCGATCTTAACACCCTCACCAGGCAAATCACTGCCCTAATCCAGGAAACCTTTAACTACTATTACGTGGCGGTCTTTCTCATTGATGAGGAAACCCAACGCCTGAAGTTCAAGGCAAGCGCCGGCGCGGATGAGAGTGACCATCCCGATTTCGAAAAAAACAACCATCCCGGGTTTGCTCTGGGTGAGCATATGATTGGTTTTGTCGCCGGCACAGGTCAGGAGTTGATCGCCAGTGATGTTACCCTGGAACCCCGCTACCAGGAAGTTGACGCTTTGGATGAAACCCTATCCGAAGCCGTCATCCCATTGAGAGTGGATAAAGAGATCTTCGGCGTTTTTGATGTCCAATCAGACATTAAAAACGCTTTTGATGAAGATGATTTGCTCGTGTTGCGATCATTGGCGGACAATATTTCGATCGCGATTGAAAGCACCCGGCTTTTACAGAATGTCCAGCGAAAAGCGGATCAACTCTCTGCCGTTGCCGAAGCCAGTCGTGCCATCACGTTTATTCTCGATACCGATGAGCTTCTTAATCGGATCGTAAACCTCATCCACAACCGGTTTGGATTCCCCTATGTTCACCTGTTTACCGTTGATCCGGTGCGGTCAAAAATCACATTCAGAGCCGGTAGCGGGGGGAAATCCAAACAGTATGAAGAAGCTGGCATTACCTATGATCTAAACAGTGAAAAGGGCGTTATCCCCTGGGTTGTGCATAATGGTGAGACCCGCCGGATCAACGATGTTGAAAAAGATGAACAATATCTGGATACTCCTTTTGAACAGGAAAAACACGGCTCCGAAATGACGCTGCCGCTGATTTTTGGAGGAGAAATCCTGGGTGTACTGGATATTCAAAGCGACCGAAAGAACGCATTCTCAGTCGATGACCAACAATTGATGGAAACCCTGGCGGACAATATTGCAATTGCCATCCGAAACGCCCGCCTCTATCGTTCGGAAAGATGGCGCAGACAGGTCGCTGAGAGCCTTCGGGATATCGCTGGACTCCTCTCCGATAACACTGCCCTTGACAGCGTTCTCCAGGCGATTCTTGATGAGCTTCAAAAAAACCTTCCATGTGACATCGGCGGCATCTGGCTGTTCACACCCAATCCGTCTGAAGCTGCCCCTCCCGAAGAAAGAGAACTCTATCTTGCAGCTTACAAATTTGCGGACGATTTCAACTCAGAAGAACTTGGAAAGATCAAGGTTGTTCCAGATGCATGGATCAAGAACGCCCTTATCGAAGAACAACCGGCGATCCGCAAACCCGTTGACACCATCGGCCCCCTCGCTGAAAAATTCGGCATGCCTCAGGACTATTCCGCCATTGCCGCACCGCTCTACACCGGAGACGAAGTTCTGGGAATGCTGACCCTGCTCCATCATGAACCCGGGCGTTATGGGAACGAATCTCAAAAGATTACTTCCGCCTTTGCAAGTTATGCCGCAATCGCGGTTGAAAATTCCCGCTTGTACGCCACCTCTCAGGAACAGGCCTGGATTGCGACCGTCCTGTTACAGGTCGCTCAGGCAACCCAATCCCAGACGAATCTCTCCGAGCTCGTTCAAACCATTGTACGACTGACGCCCATGGTTGTGGGGATCAAGGGGTGCGCGCTCTTCCTCAGGGATGCGGAAACTGAAATCTATTCCCTCTATGCATCTTATGGCCTTAGTGATCCAGGTGAAGCGATTGACATCAATGAACCCATCCCGCTGCCAAATTCCCCGTTGCTGGCAGAACTCACACTCACGCACGAACCGGTATTGCTTCTAGACCCGCAGGAAGACCTACAATTGCCCCAGCAGCTTGAGGCCCTGTCGGATGAAGACACCATGATCCTGATGCCCCTCATCGCTCGAAATGAGGTTTTGGGAGCGTTTTTGATTGTGAATGAGCCGGAGCCTAACTCATCCCTTAATGTGGAAAAAACCTTCAGCAAGGAACGACTGAGCCTCATCCAGGGGATCGCCCAACAAACAGCCGTTGCGGTGGAAAACATCAGCCTGCTTGAATCACGCCAGGAAGAAGCTTATGTATCCACCGTTCTCTTACAGGCAGCCCAAGCCGCAGTCAGCAGTGCAGACCTGGATGATGTGTTAAATTCGATCATCCATCTTATCCCCATCCTCGTAGGCATTGATTCAAGTCTGATTTATCTCAAGAATGAAGGAGAGGGCCTTTTTTTAACAACGCAGGCGACAACAAAGAACACCATTGATGAATCAGAATTGATTGGGATCACCTATGACCCGGGGGATTTCCCCATGCTGGACGCAGTATATGGCAGTAACCATCCGCTTGTTGTCCCCTTTGTCGAAGACCCGCTCCCCCCTGATGACTGGGACCTGGTCCTCCCGGATGAGAGTTTAATGGATCCCACCCCCATCTTAAATAGCCGCTATCCCGTTCTGATGGGCTTCCCACTCGCTGTCAAGGATAAGGTCTTTGGTGTGCTCCTCGCTCAGGACAACAACGTCGGGATCAATCGTGAACGACGGTTCGAATTATTATGGGGCATAGCCCAACAGGCTTCTCTTGCCATCCAAAACGACCGGTTGACCCGGGAAATGCTGGATCGGCAACGGCTTGAGCGCGAATTCCAACTTGCAAGGGAGATCCAGCAGACCTTCCTCCCCTCGCAAATGCCGCCAATGCCCGGCTGGGAGATGGATGTCCGCTGGGATACCGCCCGGCAGGTCGGGGGAGATTTCTACGATTATTTCCTTCTGCCTGATGGCCGGCTGGGTTTCGTGATCGCGGATGTGTCCAACAAAGGATTGGCTGCTTCGCTCTATATGACCGTTACCCGGACTCTGATCCGTGCGGCTGTCCTTGAAACAACATCGCCTGCCAGAACGCTTGAACGGGTCAATGACCTGCTTTTGATGAACTCGGAGAATGGCCTCTTTGTTACCACTTTTTACGGTATTCTCTCATTGGAGGATGGCATACTGACTTATGCAATCGCAGGCCATAATCCCCCTATTGTTCTCCGCATGGCTGAAAATAAAGTCGTTGAATTGGAAAAGGGCGGGATCGCCCTTGGCGCAATGGAAGATATTCACCTCGCTGAGCGCAGTTTGAAACTTCACCCGGGCGACTGCCTGGTTCTCTATACAGATGGCGTCACTGAAGCTTTTAACACAGCGGACCAGATGTATGGAGAAAAACGGTTACTGGAAATACTCGAAAACGCCATCGGACAGAAACCGGAGCAGCTCCTGGAAATCCTGAAAGCCGATCTGCAAACCTTCCTTGGCGATGCTCCCCTCAGTGATGACACGACAGTCCTTGCGCTCTATCGAATACGGTCACTGACAGACAAGAACGGGAATTCCTGACCGCCGCAGGACGCCATCAACCGTACTGCCGAAGACCATCTCAAGAAGGGGTGACAAACCATATCCCCCCATCATAATCGTTTCTGCAGACACTTCATAGGCGACCTGTAAAATAATGTCTCCGACTCTCCCGGAATGCGGACGATAGATATTTTCCACAACACGCTCACCAAGAACTACGCCGGCCTCTTCCATCAACGCCTCAGCCTGATCACGGTCGTCATTCACAACCAGCACAGTGACCTTTTTTTTATATCGGTCAGTGAAGTAGGCTGTGATAAAAAGCGCCTCTTTGCTTTTTGGGCTACCGTCATAGGACAATAGCATGTGATTCATCGGGCTGATTTCATCCCGAACAAACAGAATCGGCCTGGAACACTGTCGAATCATTAACCGGATCCCCGATTCAAGCCTTTTAAAGAGGCCAGACTCGGGCGGATGACTCAAATGAAGCACGACCAGATCATTCACCTTTGCCCGTTCAATGATCGTGTCTGAGATCCGTCCTTCCGCATAGGCAAGGTTGCCGGAAAGCCCACTCTGTTCAATCCGGCCCTGGAAAGCCTCCGCCAGGTCTTCATGGGCATAAGCGGACTCTTTCTGGCCTTTCCCCCTTACTGCCAATCCGCGGACTTCAGCTTGTTCCAATTCAGCGAGAAAAATCGCCTGCTCCAGAGCCAGCCAGCTCTCCTCAGTCCCACTCATAGCGACCAGAATGTCAGCAAACAGGTTACGCTCATCCAGGTCGACATTCTCACGCCACTTGCCGGGGGTCGGATAATTCTCAAATGTTTTAGGAATGATAATTCTGATCAACTTTTTCCCAATTTTTCGGAGTTTCCTGAAAAACCGAGGGTCTTTACTTTCAATCAGATCGGAAACGGCTTTATCCGGGCGAATTGACCATCCAAATTCTTCCTGCATATAGGTCTTATGGTCCATGACCCATAAATAGAGATCCGTTTCCGTCCGGTCAGGAATGACATCAAGGATACCTTGATCGCGGATGATCTTCACAACTGGCAGATAAACGAATTCATACCAATGGCGGACAGCTTCTTCCCAGGGGACCTCGCGTTCCTCTTCAATCCCCATATAGTAACGGTGCACATGGATATGCTCAATCAAGGAATTGTACTGTCCGGGAAAAGTTAATTTCAGTTCAACATCAGGGACTATCTGGTCAAATTTTGTCTCATCAAGAAAATCCGCATATTCTTCTTTGAGAATGAGCTCTTCCGGCGAGTCATCAGGAGAAAGGGTCACTTTCGACCGTATCTCAGTGACATAGGCTTCAACTGTCTCAATATCCATCATGCGTGCAATGGACACGCGGTGATTCCCATCCAGAACAAAATAGACATCGCCCAGCTTATACACCCGGATTGGGGGAAGACCGGCACTGCCGGGAGAGGTCATCACCGCCTTAACCCTGGCCCACCGTTCCATATCACCATCCCGCAGGGGAAGAAAATTGCGGTCGAAATCCTGGTAACGGTTTACACTCCCAACAATCGCCTTTACTGGAACTTCCTGTAACCCCTTTGATGACAGCCCCCTGGCATGAAGTTTGCGGGTGATTTCATCATACGGCAATAATTCCTGCGTTTCACCGGTAATAGATGCGAGGAATCGTTGCCATTGTGCTTTTGCTCTGGCTTTTCGGAAGTCTTCTAACGCTCTCCCCAATTCAGCCTGGCTGTGATCGGGATTCATGGTAATACTCCTAAGTAAATTACTTTTCCACTTCTTTTATCTTTCGTCTATAATACCGATTATGTCCTATTTCTCCCTTTTTATAAAGGGGTATTAACTAAATATTAAACATGGCTTTATTAGCTTCATTAAAAGACAGCGAAATTGGTAAAATCCAGATGATTGTAAGAATATCCCATTATCTCCAAAAGCACCCTTTTCAAAGACATCTGGTCTTTCTGGGGTTAGCGCTTCTGGCTATTGCCGTCAATGGGTATCATTTTGGGACTTTTGATCAGGTATTTCATCTGACCTTCTTAAAGAAATTCGTCAGCCCCGAACTTTATCCAAATGATGTTTTTCTGAATCTGCGTTGGTATCATTTCTCCTATTTCTGGTTTCTGTTCATTCCCCTGTTTAAAGCCGGTTTACTTGAAATCGGGATGTTTTTCGTCCACGTTCTCACAGTCTACGGGACCCTCTGGATGTTTTGGGAATTATCAAACCTTTTATTTAAAAATCAAACCGCCAACCTGTTGATTGTCCTGGCGCTTGTCTTTCCACATCTGGGCTTCCCCGGCTTCCAAATAATTGAATTTTCATTACTTAACCGGACCTTCGTGCTTCCGTTCCTGTTGGGCAGTATCTGGCTCTATCTGAAAAACAAAAA
>Ga0334893_1003435_pt1 | contig 10081 bp, 7 predicted proteins | sample GraSluR3_MG_5_FD_207218 | JGI IMG/M metagenome (GOLD analysis project Ga0334893, IMG submission 207218) | Sludge microbial communities from methane-producing bioreactor in Wageningen University, Netherlands - Granular Sludge_09_05-R3 | ecosystem: Engineered > Bioreactor > Anaerobic > Unclassified...
GGCGATGTAACATTCGATAGCTGGACGCAGATAGATATAACTGATTTTGCCTACGATGGTACTAGCAATATTATTCTACACTGGGAAAACCGTCATGGGAATTTCAATTATCAATATCCTAATTTTAACTCCACTACTTCATCAATTAATAACAACAAAGGTGCTGGTTCCGATATGTCATTTCCTACAACATCGGGTTACTTAAATCCGTATCCAAGTTCATTGCCTAATATTCGTTTTTACTACGAGGCAGGATCGGCTCCCGAAACACCTTCAAATGAGCTGCCCGAAAACGGAGCACAAAAAGTAGATGTTAATGCTAATTTGCAGTTTACCCTCGGAACTAATACTACCTCCTATGATTTATACCTTAGCACTTCAGAGAGCCTAGTTACAAATCTCGACGAAAGTGTAGCCCTGGCTAATGATGTTACTGTATCGGAACCTGGCGATTTTACCTATACTCCTGATATCACGTTAGCACAGCAAACCGAATACTTTTGGCGAGTTGTTGCCAAAAATGAAACCGATCAAACGGCATCGCCTGTTTTCTCGTTCGAAACGCAAAGGGTAATCGAATCTTTCCCTTACACACAAGGTTTCGAGGATGAGGAAATTTGGACAGAAGGTTGGTATGGCGACCTTTCGCTTACAGATTGGTTTTACACTACAGTGCCTGTAAGTTGGAATAAATCAGGCGAAGGGAATGGATATACAGGAAACTATTCGGCTGTTTGCAATCCATCGGGTACAGGAGGTGAGTTTATTCTGATGACCCCTAGGGTGAACGTGCCTGCTAATCATTACATCTCGTTTTGGTGGCGAAACAATAGCCCAGTTGTTAGCGGTAAGATTGAGGGGCAAGATGTAACATTTACCGAAATATCCACTGATGGTGGCGATTCATGGACAGAGCTAGGAGCTCTTTCGCCAGCACAACCAACCGATTGGGCATGGGTTTACTACGATCTTTCAGCCTATGCTGGCGATAACGTATATATTCGCTGGCGATACGCTCGCGAATCCGACCAAAGTGGTATCCCTATGTTTATCGATGATGTGCTAATTGATGAGATATCGGGATTGCCAGAAATTTCACTAAGTGAATCTTCAATTTCTTTTCCTGAGCTAGCCATTGGCGGTTCAATGGATATGGCTGTAACCATATCAAACATCGGAACCTCAAATTTAACCATAACCAGTGCTAGTGTTGATGAACCATTTTATTGTAACGTTTCGGTTGCAATTGCCCCAGGTCAAAGCGAGGAGGTGGTTATGAGCTTTGAGCCAAATGCTATCAATTCGTATTCGTCAACACTTACGTTTAATGTGGATGGCGATTTCACCGGCGACAACACTTTGAGCGTAAGTGGTAACTCAATAGGGTTAGCATCATCTTTTTATCAGGGGTTCGATGCTTCAACGAGCATGCCTACTGGGTGGAATGCTATAAATAGCCCTACGCACGCATTTACAAAAGCCGAGGTTAAGGCCGATCAGTATGGTTCATACTCGGCACCCAATGCTGTTAAACTTACAGTATTTACTGAGCACAACTTCCCTGTAACTCTTGTTACGCCTGGCGTTGATGGGTTTGACCAAAATACGCTTACATTTTACGCCAAAAAGGGCGATGCGCTATACGATGTATCCTTGCTAGTAGGCTTAATGGATAATCCATACGATGCAAATTCGTTTGAGGAAATTCAAACTATTGAAATAACTGACGAGCACCAGGAGTTCCAAATTTCATTCCCAGCAGAAAATACTAAGCCTTACATTGCCTTTAGGCATAGCGAGAATACCGAAGAAAATTCAGTTACATCAATTTGGATTGATGAGATTACCTGGGATGCAGGAGGTGCTGTTGTGCCAGAACCAGCCCAAGTAGTTTTCCCTGTAAACGGTGCGAGTGATATTGATATAATGAAAGCATTGACGTTTGCATGGGCAAATGGTGGGGGCTCTCCTTCAGGATATAAGCTTTCGCTCGGAACAAATGCTGAAGCAAATAATATTATAGAAAATGTAGTGATAACAGGTGGTACAACAACAACCTATACCATTTCACAGCAAGACCTTGATTTTTCTACAACTTACAATTGGCAAATTGTTCCGTTTAACGAAAACGGCGATGCAGTAGAGTGCCCAGTTTGGTCGTTTACCACTATGGATGACCCAACAGTAACATCTTTGCCATTCTTCGAGAACTTTGATAACTTGGTTAACGAGTCGGGATTCACATACCCATTGGGATGGTCAATTGAAAATGTAGCCCAAGATAACTTAAGTTGGGATGTTCTTAGTAATTCTGAGTATTCTCCAAATAATGCATACTCTGCACCAAATGCAATGCACATTGCTTTTCATCCCTATAACGCAAAGGACGATTACTTGTTTACTCCACCAATTGAGCTAGAAGCGTCTAAAACCTATTCCGTTAGCTTTATGCTTCAAACCCTTGAGGATGGTGTTACCGGACTGGTTTACACAGAAAAGATAAAAGCTTTGGTTGGAAGTCAGAATACTTCCGATGCAATGAGTATTGAGGTTGTTGATACCCAAATTAACGAGTTGGGCTGGGTTGAGGTTTCCGGAACCTTTAACGTACCCGAGGATGCCAGCTACTTTGTTGCTTTCCATGGTTACAGCGACCCCGATCAGTATTTGTTGATAATTGATGATGTAAAGGTTGATGTTTATACCGGTACCCATAGCGAAACAACCTCTCTTGTTGATTTTAGTATCTATCCTAACCCAGCTAATGCATAGTTCGGTTTATAGCAGAAACGAAATAGTGTTGAATACTGCGAAATATGCAAAAGGAGTATATGTTGTTGCAGTCGATACGCCTAAAGGATCGGCAATGAAAAAGCTAATAGTTAAATAGCACTAAAGGTAGTTTTTCGAACGGCAATTAGGTTTAGTTGTGGTTCTATGTTAAAGAGCGAGGGTTTTACTCTCGCTCTTTTTCTGATTTTTTGCTCATTGCATGCTGCTAAGTTGAAATTTGTTGAGGTTAAACTGCTACTGAATAATGCTCGTATAAAATTTCATCAAAAAAACCATTAATAAATGAGGCGTTTATGTTACGAATTATTAATTTTATTGCCAATTAAATACTAAATCGTAATGCAATGGCCGATAGATATCAAGTAGATGAAATAGACCAAAAAATTCTGGCCTATCTTGTAAAGAATGCAAGAATGCCATTTCTTGAGATTGCTCGTGAGTGCGGTATTTCGGGTGCTGCCATTCATCAGCGTGTAAAAAAAATGGAGGAGGCGGGCATTATTGATGGTTCAAGAATGATTGTTAAACCAAAGGCCTTGGGTTATGATGTTTGCGCTTTTGTAGGCGTTCAGTTTGCTGCTGCTAATCAGTACGAAGGGGTTGTGCAGGCATTAAGGCAAATGCAAGAAGTTGCAGAGTGCCACTTTATAACTGGTCAGTTTGCTCTATTGCTTAAAATATACTGCCGAGATAATGAGCACCTTATGGAGGTGCTGGTTAATACCATTCAGAACATCCCTGGCGTTATGAATACCGAAACCTTTATTTCGCTCGATCAGGCTTTTGAAAGGCAAGTTTACGTTAAGGATAAGTGGCTGGTTAAGGGGAAGAAGGACTCTTAGCTTAAGAATACTGAGATCTTGCTAATTAAATCTTCTTTCTTAATAGGTTTCGTCATATAGTCGCTGCAACCTGCAGTAAAGCTTTTCTCCATTTCATCGGGCATGTAAAACGCCGAGTTCACAATAATGGGTACTTTCTTATCGAGTTCTCTTATTCGTTTGAGCGCTTTTAGGCCATCCATAATGGGCATTTGCACATCCATGAGGATTATATCGATATTGCGATTTTTTGTGAAGATATCAATGGCCTCAACACCATTTTGAGCCCAAAGAATATTCACTTTTGCCGAGGATAGGAAAGCCTGAATAAGCTGAAAGTTCGATAGTACGTCTTCGGCTACAAGAATAGTTTTGTTGGTAATGCGTTCGTAAAAAGTGTTCTGGTCTAAATGATCATCAGGTACCTTTTTAACTTTTTCAGGAATATAGGGGATGGTAAAATAGAAGGTTGACCCTTTGCCTGGGAATGAATCGAGCCATATTTTTCCACCTAACAAATTAACCAGTTCGTGGCTTATTGCCAAACCTAAACCAGAGCCTGTATATAGCTTAGCATCGCTAGCATTTCCAAATTTATTAAAACGCTCAAATATGGCTTTATGGTGTTTTGGGTCAATTCCACAGCCAGTATCTCTAACAAAGAAAATAATTTCCTTCGAATCGGAAAGCCTATACCCAAAGCAAATTCTACCTTCGTTGGTGAATTTTAGCGAGTTGGAAAGTAGGTTTGATAGAACTTGTCGTAGCCTAACCGGATCGGTTTTAACGGTTAAATTGTTGTCGGCATCTTCAATATCAAGTGTAATGGTAATTTTCTTTTTCCCCAGTTCATCCTTTGTTTGGTTATAATGGGTGAGCAGTTCACGAGCAATGTTGCCAATGTTTGCCGCTTTGTTGCGTGTTTTTAGCTGCCCCGATTCTATCATCGATATGTCGAGAATATCGTTAATAAGGTTCATTAGAACCTCGCCATTACTCTTAATTATATTGTAGTACTCTGCTTTTGATTCTTCGGAAGAATCGGGATCGGTTAAAAGATACGAAAAGCCAACAATTGCATTCATTGGGGTGCGTATCTCGTGGCTCATATTTGTGAGGAAGGCAGTTTTAAGCCTGTCGGCTTCTTCGGCTCTGTCTTTAGCAATTTTCAGCTCCCAGGTTCTTTCGTCAACCAAGTTCTCCAGATGTTCCTTGTAGTCGTTTAGCTTTTGTTCAACCTCCTTGCGCTGATGAATCTCTTCAATGAGTTGCTTGTTGTGCTTGTTCTTGTCCTTAAATCGAAGGTATATAAAATACGAGAGGCTAATTAGAAATAGGGTAACTATGGCAAGCAGTGCAATCCATATTCTTGCCTTACGTTGCTCGCTTTGTTTTAGCGCCTGTTCTTTCGATAATAGTTCAATTTGGCGTTGTTTTGCATGCAGCTGATATCTCGTTTCGAGTTCGAGGATTAGCTTTGTGTTCTCATCGCTAAAAACGCTATCGCGCAGGTTGCTATGTATTTTAAAGTAGCTGTATGCTCTTTTAAAATCACCAACCTTTGCATGGATTTCCGATAGAGCAAGGCTTATCCTTACCTGTAATCGTTTCGATTCTGTTTCGGAGGCAATTCTCCAAGCTTCATCTTGAGAGGCTAATGCTTGATTGAATTGGTTTTTTAATAAATAGGTTTGTCCGCTATAGTATAGTGAGTTGGCCATTCCTTCGGCGTTGCTAACCGAGCTAAAACTTTCGAACGATTGCCCAAAAAAGGCTAGCGCATCCTCAAATTTTTGCTGGGCAAGGTAAACAGTGCCAATATTAAGTAGCGTATTCCCATAGCTAACCCTATCGTTTTCTTGGCTTTTATAGCTAAGTGATTTTTTAAGGCATTCGAGGGCAAGGTTGTAGTTGCCTGTTTCGGAGTATATTCGGCCCATGTTGTTATAAGCCTTAGCAATTCCATCGTTGTTGTTGAACTCTTCGCTAAGTTTTAGGCTTTTTTGGTAAAAGTCGAGGGCAATTGTTTTCTCGTTAAAGTAAAAGTAAATATTTCCTGTTTCGCGGGTTAGCTCGGCAATTTTGTCTCTCAACTTTAGCTTACCAGCTAAGGTGAAAGCAATTTCGGTATTGTCGAGTGCTTTTTTAAACTCACCAATTCGGGTGTATATTTGTCCGTACACCTGATGCGTTTCAACTAAATTGAGTGTGTCGGTAAGGGTGTTAAATATAGTTTGAGACTGCTCTAGATAGTCAACGGCTAGAGCGTAATTTCCAATAATGCTATATGCTTTTGCTAGTAAAAGTTGCGATTTTGCAACGCTAGTGCTGTCGTTGCTTTCAGTTGCAAGGAAAAGCGCATTTTGGGCTAGTTCGATAGACTCGCTAGGGTACTTTAGCATAATCTCCTCAGCAGACGAGATAAGAACATCGACCTTTTGCTCTTTTGTGGCATTAGCCACTAAGCGTTTTACCGAGTCAGGGTTTATGCTTGTTTCATTGGGCAATGCAATACCATGCAATAGCAAAACTAAGGCGAAAAAAGCAAGAATGGTATGCTTTGGGAAATAGCTCATTGCCAAATGGGTTTGTGGTAAAAATATGAATTGTATTTTTAAAAAGCAAAACTGATAGACTTTGCAATAAAAAAGAAAAAGAGGGGTGAATTGCCCCTCTCTTCTATGAAATATTAAAGTGTTTTAGTAGTCTTCATCATCTTCGTATAAGTCTTCATCATCAAATTCATCCCTAACATAGCTTAGGTCGATATCATCTAAATCGTCAATTTCATCAAAATAAGCGCGTTTAGGGTTTTTTTCTTTCTTTAGTGGTTTTAGCTTTCGGCTCTTTTTAGCCTCATCTGACAAGCCGTAATCGTCTTTAGCGGGCTTCCGCATTTCCTTCCTTGATTTCATTGCTGAAACAGTTAGTTGTTAAATTGATTTTTAGTTAATAATAGTAATTGGCTGTTTCCCTTTATCAAAAGGAACTGCAATTTTATAATTATTTTTCAATTGCAAGCAATTATTTAAAAAAAATAGCAAATATTTCTTACTGCTACAAACATGCTTAAAATCAACTTGTAAGTTATGGCAAAACTGGTTTAATGTCAACTTAAAACGATGATAAATATCATTTGTTCAATAGTACATTAAAATGCACGTTTTTAAACAGCAATTTTGGTTATTCGCTGTAACAATACAATTATTACCTTTGTTTACCAAAACCACATATCGGTATGGACCTGTTACTCAATCCAATTTTTGCCCTTTTCGTTATTATAACCCTTGGGTTTATTGTGGGTAATGTAAAAATTGCCGGTTTTTCGTTCGATGTTTCTGCTGTAATATTTGTAGCACTTTTGTTTGGTCACTATGGTGTTGTAATTCCAAGTGAGATTGAGCGAATAGGGATGGTACTTTTTATTTTTACCGTTGGCATACAGGCTGGACCTGGCTTTGTCGATTCGTTTAAGCGCTACGGACGCCGATTCGCATTGCTTGCCAGTACCATTGTTCTGGTTGGTTTCTTGGTTGCAATTGGTATTATGTATGTTTTTAAAGTCGACTCGGGACTAGTAGCCGGGCTGCTTTGTGGTGCATTAACCAGTACTCCTGGCTTAACGGTTGCAATTGACGCCAGCGCATCGCCTATGGCATCAATTGGATATGGAATTGCTTACCCCTTTGGTGTTGTTGGAGTAATTGTTTTTATTAAGCTCCTGCCAAGACTGTTAAGAGTAAATGTTGAAGCTGAGAACCAGAGACTTGAAAAAGAGCAAAAGAATAGCTTCCCTCAAATAACTAACGATCACTTTGTGGTTGAAAACGACTCGGCGGTTGGAAAATCGCTAAGCGAGCTAATGGTTCGAAGCATGACCGGAGCCACAATATCGCGCGTGCAGCATAACGATTTGTGTATTACTCCAAAGCACGATACAGTTCTTCATAAAGGCGATATTGTTAGAGCTGTTGGAAGCGACAAGGCTTTAGATAAGGTTGAGCTACTTATTGGTAAGCGGGTAGATAAGGTTATTTCGCTTAGCAGCGATTACGAAGTGGAGCAAGTGCTTATTACCAACAAGCGTATTGTTGGCCAAAAGCTAGGCGATTTATCGCTGTACCACAACTACAATGCGGTTGTAACGCGCATTCGCCGAAGCGGAATTGATATTGCCCCTTCGCCAAGTTTATCGGTAAGCTTTGGCGATAAGCTAACCATTGCTGCACCTAAGGAGGTTTTTTCGAACCTGCGCAAATTGCTTGGCAATAACGACAGAATTTTATCGGATACCGATTTCCTGCCTATTTCGCTGGGTATTGTTTTGGGAATTTTGGTGGGATATATTCAGGTTTCTTTCTCAGAGTATTTTACCCTTAGCCTTGGTTTAAGCGGAGGAATTCTTATTGTGGCAATTTTGCTTAGTAGCATTGGTAAAACCGGGCCAATAATTTGGACAATGAGCGGTACGGCTAATCAGCTTTTGCGGCAAATGGGATTGCTCCTTTTTTTAGCAGGTGTGGGAACAAAAGCGGGTGAACACTTAGTTGAAACCGTTAGAGTTTACGGGTCGTTGCTTTTTTTGCTGGGACTTGCTATTACCTTTCTGCCCATGGTTGTGGCAGTTGTGCTAAATCGCTTCTTTTTTAAGCTTAATCTTTTTGAGCTTATTGGTACTATATCGGGCGGAATGACAAGTACACCCGGATTAGCTGTGTGCGATTCGTTAACGCCAAGTAATATTCCGGGCAGGGCATACGCATCGGTTTACCCAATTGCCATGGTAGTGCTAATTGTTTTTGTTCAAATTCTTGTCCGACTATCATTATAAACCCTTAGCGTGATGGCCACAGAGATTATTGTTAAGCAGCTACTGATATTTGGTATTCTAATTGGCATTGGCGCAATTGGGTTTTGGCGTAAAGTCATTTCCTCGGTGATGAAGGATAGCCTGGCCAGAATTGTTATTGATGTTACCCTTCCCTTTCTGATTTTTACAACCTTTACCAGCATGAAATACGAGCCCAGCCTAATAAGCAATGGGCTTTTGGTGTTTTTATTGGCTTTTGTCAACCTCATTTTTCTTTATGGGGTTGGCCATTTATCCTCAAAATTTCTGGGGCTAAGCTCGGCAAAGCAAGTTGTACACACCTTGCATACAATGTTTGGCAATATTGTGTTTTTGGGATTTCCATTGCTCGATGCCTTATTTCCCGATGGTTTAGGCGTTTTTTATGGGGCAGTTTATCAGCTGGCCTCAAATACCGTTACGTTTACCTATGGAGTTTTTAAACTGAGTAAGGGATCTCAACGAGGAGGATGGAGAAGTTTGCTTAACGTGAATACAGCTGCCATTCTACTTGGGGCTATTGCGCTTGCGTTTAGCATAAAGTTGCCATCTGTAGTAAGTACTCCTTTTGAGTTGTTAGGACGGAGCACAAGTCCGCTTTCGATGGTTTACATTGGGGCAATGCTTGCTTCGATGAACATTAAAAAGGCAGTTTTTCAGAAAAGTATTTTTGTGCTCAGCCTAAACAAGCTAGTGTTGGCACCTATGCTTATTGCTTTTGCATATTTAGCTGTTTTAGGTGCTATTGGTGTCGATATTTCAAAAGTAGCGTTTTTCGTACTAATTTTGCAAGCAGCCATGCCCTGCCAAACCATTGTGGTGGTTTTATCGCATAGGTATAATGGCGATTACGTTTTAGCGGGAGCCAACTTGTTTGTAACAACGCTATTCAGTATTTTGTCGCTACCTTTGGTTTACTTCTGCTTAGAGTGGATTTGGAATTATTTTGGTAGCTTTTGAAAAACTATTGTAAGCTATGACTTGTACTAAAAAACCACATTGGTTAGCAGCATATACAAAATCGCGCAACGAGAAAAGGGTGTACGATAGGCTAATTAGTGAAGGTTACGAGGCTTACCTACCACTACAAAAACGGTTAAAGCAGTGGAGCGACAGAAAAAAATGGGTTGAAGAGCCCTTGCTACGTTCATACATATTTGTACGAATTACCGAGAAAGATTACTATAATGTTTTAAATATTCAAGGCTTACTTCGTTTCGTTACCTTCGAGGGAAAAGCCGCACCAATTCCTTCAAAGCAAATAGATGTGCTAAAAATGCTTTTAGGTCAGCAGGTAGAGGTAGAGGTGCTTGAGCAACAGCTTGAACCCGGCGATATGGTTGAGGTCAGAATTGGATCAATGACTGGGCTTAAGGGCGAGCTTATTACATGTAAAGGCAAGGAAAAGCTAATTATTCGTATCGACCATATTTCGCATGCATTGCTGGTTACCCTTCCTAAGGGGCACGTAGCCAAAGTACTTTAGCCCTTGTTACTGCATACTCAAAATAGTTAGAATTGCTAAAAGCCCCCCTGTTGTTATTAGTACAAATCCGCTGCTGTTATTTTTAACGGCACTCAGATAAAACTGGTTTGGTCGTAAGGTTAAAGCTTCGGG
>Ga0334893_1003437_pt1 | contig 10079 bp, 8 predicted proteins | sample GraSluR3_MG_5_FD_207218 | JGI IMG/M metagenome (GOLD analysis project Ga0334893, IMG submission 207218) | Sludge microbial communities from methane-producing bioreactor in Wageningen University, Netherlands - Granular Sludge_09_05-R3 | ecosystem: Engineered > Bioreactor > Anaerobic > Unclassified...
CAATCGCGAATATCGACAAGCTAAAGAAGGTGAAAATGGAGAGGTTTGAGTGCATTCTGCTGTCTGGGCTTATTTGGGTTTTGGCCAACTGGAAAATATTTCAGGTTGCCAATAGTTGGTTGCAAGGTCTTGAGGATGAGCCAAAGACCCTCAGCATATGGAAGTATTACAAGTTTATTGCTGGGTTCCCAGATAAAATCTGCAACATCATACAGGCTAAAGAACAAATGTACGAATGGCTGTCTATAATACTGTGTATATCTAAAAGCAAGCTATATAGGGAGACAAAGAAGGGTGACCTCACTCATATACAAGCCCTTAGTATGTTAAAAACTGCTTAGCTTGACGGCTATGGCCTGTCGGCAGACAGGGTGCGGAGCTCCCTACCAGAGGCAGGTAAACTGTCAGCGTCAATTAGACATTAGATTGGTTGACCCGCCAGTGGCCTGTCTACCCTGCCTACCGGCAGGCGGCAGGTAGTGCGGGCAGGTTGGTTGATTGATTGGAAAATAGAACGATTGATCTGTCTTTCTCGTCAACCTCCAAAAAAAAGTCTGTGTCCCTCGTTATCTCGTCAAAAATGATGACGAGATACGAGACAAGCTGAGACAGGCTCCTTACCGTTTACCCCTGCCTGACTGCCTACCCGACTACTGCGGTCAGGCAGTCAGGCAGGCAGGGATCACTGACCACCGACTACTGATTACCGATTACTGATTATCTCGTCAACCTCCAAAAAGCGTCGGCTTACGAGACAGGCCGATTACTGTCCACTGATTACTGACCACTACCGATCTCCAAAAACTAACCCTCCCACAATTTGCTCACGCAGCTACAACTTTGTATTTTTGCCCCAACAAATTTTATATCAAATGAATATTGCACTCATTGGCTACGGTAAAATGGGCCATGAAATTGAGGCCATCGCCAAGGAGCGAGGGCATACAATCACCCTGATAATTGACAGGGAGAACCAGCATGAACTTAACCCTACCAACCTAAAGGCGGTGGATGTGGCCATAGAGTTCTCAACTCCCGAAACGGCTTTCGAAAATATTAAAACCTGCCTACTGGCAAACACACCAGTGGTAAGCGGCACCACGGGATGGCTCGATAATTTCGAAGAGGCAAAGCAGCTGGCCGAGAGTGGACACGGTGCGCTATTCTATGCATCAAACTTTAGCATTGGGGTAAACCTTTTCTTTAGGCTTAATCGTATTATGGCGCAATACATCAACAGGGTAAAGGGCTACGATATTGCCATTGAGGAGATACACCACACCCAGAAAAAGGACGCTCCTAGCGGAACAGCTATTACCTTGGCCGAAATAATATCAAAAGAGATAGAAAAACTTGAGGGATGGACTCTTGAACCCGATATGGCTGAAAATAAAATACCAATAAAGGCAAAAAGAGAAGGGAATGTGCCCGGCACGCATTCCGTTACGCTCAACTCCGAGCAGGATGAAATTACGCTTACCCACTGCGCCAAAAGCCGTAAAGGATTTGCGCTGGGCGCAGTGCTTGCAGCCGAATTTGCAGCTGGCAAAAAAGGAATTTTAACAATGGATAGCTTGCTACAGGTTTAATTATTCGTGAAAATGTAGTAAACTTACCGATGAAAAAATGAACACTCACCTTCATTTCAATAAACTAAGAGAACAAACCTACTATTGAAAATAATGGAACAAATTAAAAACATCCTGAAGAACAGATACTTTCTGTTTGCACTTTCCACCTCAATATTTATCCTTTGGGTAATATGGGTTGGCAACTACTGGCTACTGCTGGGTATTCCAATCTTTGTTGATTACCACATCACCCGTAAGGTGAACTGGACCTTCTGGAAGAAGCGTGGGGTGAAAAAGCAAACCGCCCTGGTTGAATGGGTTGATGCCCTAATTTTTGCTGTGGTTGCAGCCACGCTAATTCGAATGTTTTTTATAGAGGCCTACACCATCCCCACCTCGTCTATGGAGAAATCGCTACTTGTTGGCGATTACCTGTTTGTGAGCAAGGTGAGCTACGGCCCCAAGCTGCCCAACACGCCGCTCTCCTTCCCATTTGCGCACCATACATTACCGCTAACCAAGAATACCAAGTCGTACCTCGAGTGGATTAAACGCCCCTACAAGCGGTTGGCTGGTTTTGGCGATATCAAACGCGACGATGTGGTGGTTTTCAACTTCCCCGAGGGCGATACAGTGATTGTGCAGCATCAGGAGCGCAGCTACTACTCGGTGGTTAGGGAGATTGGTCGCGAAAGGGTTCATAGGGATTACGACATTGTGGTTAGGCCTGTGGATAAGCGCGAGAATTACATCAAGCGATGCGTTGCTGTTGCTGGTGACACCCTTAGCATTAGCCGGGGTCAGGTATTCATCAACGGGCAAAAGCAGGAAACTATCGATGATATGCAGTACAACTATATCATTAGGACAAACGGCACCTCTATCAACTCAAAAATTCTGGATGATTTGAAGATAGCCAAGGCCGACAGGTTTTTTAACCCTGCTGGAGGTATTTACGAGATGCCCTTAACCTCTGAGGCATACGACAGAATTAGGCAGCTCAACAACGTGCACTCGGTGCTAAAGCACGAGAATACCAATCCAACCATGATGACCAAAGCCATATTCCCTCACTCGCCCAACTACCCTTGGACCGAGGATAACTTTGGCCCACTGTGGATACCAAAAAAGGGAGTTACCATTGATATCGACATAAATAACCTACCGCTTTACGAAAGGATTATAGACCAGTACGAGGGGAACCTCCTTGCTGTGAAGGATAGCGTAATCTACATCAACGATGAGCCGGCCACCAGCTACACCTTTAAAATGGACTACTACTTCATGATGGGCGACAATCGACACAACTCAGCCGACTCGCGGTTCTGGGGATTTGTGCCCGAGGATCATGTTGTGGGTAAGGCATCGTTTATATGGCTTTCGCTTGATACCGATAAGCGATTCCCCGCCAATATTCGTTGGAATAGAGTTTTTAGGGGGATTAATTAGCAGTAACATTGTATCGCATCTTTGAGTATTTTGTGTCTTCTTTGTGCTTTGTGTGAAAACAGTTTTATTGTATCACAAAGAGCACAAAGAAGTCACAGAGTTCCACAAAACACATTCTGGGCAGCGACTTGTTTTTAAGGATAGACTCTACCCCAATATCTCCATCATCTGCTCCTGACTAATGGCGCTTAACGGGTTTGAGTTATCAACAAAATGGCTCGACAGCAGCAGCTTGCTTTCCTGTAGGCGGCGGATTTTCTCCTCCACCGTACCCACCGAGATAAATCGATATACAAACACGGGCTTATCCTGACCAATTCGATGCGCACGGGCAATGGCCTGGTTCTCCACGGCGGGGTTCCACCATGGGTCGAGCACAAGGATATAGTCGGCAGCCGTAAGGTTAAGCCCTACCCCACCCGCTTTTATCGATATAAGAAAAACGTGGCATGACGGGTTGTTCTGAAATCCGTCCACAATCTGCTGACGATTGGTAGTGGAGCCCACCAGCATTTGATAGGCAATACCTGTTTGTTCGAGCTGTTTCTCAACAATCCTCAAATGTTTTACAAACGACGAGAAGATAAGCACCTTGTGGTTCTCCTCCACCAGTGCCTCGATAGTGCGCACAACCTCATCGAACTTGCCCGAATCGGCATGCTGGTACTCCTCAAGCATCTGAGGGTGATTGGATATCTGCCTTAGCCGGGTTAGCCCTCTCAGTATCGAAATGGCCGACTGGCCATAGCCAACACTCTCGATGTTCTCGAGGATGCTGTTGCGTACCAACGATTTCTCCTCCTCGTAAATGCTACGCTGCTCCTCGGACAGGTTGCAATACACCACCTCCTCGGTTAGCTGGGGTAGTTCTGGTGCCACCTCCTGCTTTCTCCGCCGCATGATGAATGGCTCAACCAACCTTTTGAGAGCATCTTGTACCTTCTCGTCCTTGTTCTTCTCAATTGGAGTGATAAACTGCTCCCTGAATGAGCGTAACGACCCCAGCATCCCTCGGTTTAGGAAGTTGAGCTGTGCCCACAGGTCGGTTAGTGAATTCTCAATAGGAGTCCCGCTAAGGCTTAGGAAATGTTTTGCCTTTAGCAGCACGGCAGAGCGGTAAACCTTGCTGGCAGGATTTTTTATGGTCTGGCTCTCGTCAAGTATCACAAAGTTAAACCGCACATCCTTAAGCAGATCTATCTCGTTACGAAGCACACCGTAAGTGGTAAGCACAATATCGTAATTAATAAGTTCGGTAACAGAACGAGTGCGGTTTGGACCAGTAAACTGATAAATGGTAAGGCTTGGCGCAAAGCGTTCCACCTCGCGCTGCCAGTTGAATAGCAGTGAGGTGGGAACCACCAATAGCGAGGTCCGCCCCATTTGCAGTAAGCCATTGCTTGCCAATTGATCTCCATTGCTCTCTCTTCGCTCAGCATCATGCAAGAGCACGGCAAGGGTTTGAATAGTTTTCCCCAACCCCATGTCGTCGGCTAGGCATCCACCCATACCGCTATCGTACAGCAGCTGTAGCCACAGCAGACCAAGACGCTGATAGTCCCTTAGCTGCGCTTTTAGCCCAGCGGGAATAATTACCTGTTGAGCCAGCGATACGTTGGCAAAACGCTCTTTCAAACTCTCAGCATCGGGGCAATGCACTTGTGCCTGCTGAATAAATCCAAAGCCCGACTGGGGCAGCACAAGCTTATCGCCATCGACACTACCCACCACAAACAGCCCCTTATACTTGGCAAACCACTCCTCCGGAATAACAAACACCTCCCCATTGGGCAAAAGGTACTCCCTAATTCCCTTGATGATATTCTTGCGTAGAAGAATGAAGGGAAACTCTAAATCGGTTAGCTTAACCATTCCATAAATATCGAACCAATCGTTCTCGAGCTTGGCCTTTAGGTCAAGGTTATACCCCTTGATGTAGTAGCTAATATCCCTAAGCTGCTGAATAACCTCCACTTCCTTTTGGGCCAATGCCAAGGCGTTGGTATTTACCCATGCAATCAGGTCGTAATCCGATGCACTATCGGCAGGGGTGAACTCGGCACCCTGAATATTGGTTAGGCCAAACGACTTGATTGTATCCTTTACTGCACCCTCCCACTCCTCATTGCGGCTAAATCGAGTGAATACGTATGTTCCGTTTACAACCTTAAGCGACACCTCTTTCTGCGGTTTGCTTTGGCTCAGGTAGTTCTTATCGCCATACCTAAAGTACAACACTAAACCTAACGATCCATTAAGTCTGGTCTCGAGCGATAGTATAGCTTTGGCCGAAAGTTCAGCCTCAACTATTCTAAACCCCTCGGGTACTACAATCTGAGTCTTTAAGGCATTTAGTACAAAGGTTTCGAAATACTTCTTTTCAGCCGACTGAGGAATGGAGATAAATTCCTTGGTAAAGAAAGGCAGCAGCTTTTTAGCATCAATGCCATGGAACCTAAACAAGCGATACCCCAATCGGATAATACAGGGGTCATGGGTAACAATCTGGGCTTGCCTATGCTTTAGGCTAACCCTTTCGCCTTTGCAGGTTGCCTCAAGCGTGTATCGTGTTTCTATTGGGGTTACCGAAAATCGGAAAACGGGTTCAGCATTCTCAGGCTCCACCAAAAGTAGGTGATCGTGATACAGATTGCTAAACTTCTTATCCTTCAAAAATATTGGAATATTGCTGCTAACTATGGTATCGTAACATTTCGCTATGCGACGTTCGAAATACGACCGAACGTAGCCACCAAACACCTCGTCGGTTTGAATGGCCTTGTAGAAATGGGCAACCGATTTTTTGCCCTTTCCCACCATGCGAAACATGCTGCTATCGCTTATCTCGTCGAGAGTTCGAACAACTCGTTCCGCCTCAGGAGATATCAACTCACTCCATTTGGCAAGGTTATCAGAAAAAACATTGTCGAGCACGGTGTAAATACCACCCTCGCTACTTAGCAGCTCAACAATATGTGCAGTGAATGTGGCCCCAAGAACCTTATGATCCTGTAACGATATGGCAAAAAACTTACCCCGAAAAACATCTATTGAATTCGACATTAAAATCTAACTCATTTTTTATCAACATAATAACTCCCAACCAACGTTGGAAACAAAACAACTAGCAATGATAGCTGATTTTTTTGGGGCGAGAAAAAGTTTTTTTGACTAATAAGGTAATGAAACAACTACCACATGGTAACGCAGTAGATAATAAGGGGAAGGGCAGGTATGTAGAAAAAAACACTAAGAATATGCAGTAGAACTATTCATAGTGAATGGTTGTGTTTATGTGTTGTTTAGCAATTCGAAAACATAAATCTCTTGCACCGTAAAACCGTCTGTTAAATATATTTCATTCAATACTAACATTATTCACCAACGGACTACAGGGAGTTCAACGAAGCAAAATGCACTATACACTATACTTGAGATAAGTATTCCTTTATTTCCACCACTCAAAATTGTCAGATATTATAATTTCATTTTTTTGAATATGGTGGGTAGTTTTCATTGGAATCGTCTTAAAGTCAAGCTTATATTTTCTGGCTAACGCCCTTATTTCTTCTGTATCATCATAGGTTAGCATAAACTTCCCTTTAAGTTCTGCAGTTAAAGCAAATAAAGTATCATGGTCAATCTCAAAATGGGTATAAAGTCGTTTCCCAGCAACTGTGTAGGGCGGGTCTATGAATGAATAAACATCTGCGTCATTCTTAATTCTCTCCAATTCAACGAATGCATCACCGGCAATAAATTCCATTTTTGCCTTAACATACCCAACTGCTATAATTCTATCTCGCAAGGTTTTGGGATACCAACGAGATTTTATTCCTTTACCGTTCTCTCCATTCTTTATAAGCCCTGAACCTTTAGTTATAATGCCCCCGTGAAAGATTCTATTTTTAAGTATAGTGCTAAAAGCCTGTTCCTGTGTCGTCTTGTCTTTCTTTTGAAGTATAGTGTTTGCATTTTCTGGAGTAAGATCAAACGAATAAATTTTATCTGCCAACCAATTATGGTCACCATTAACAATTACTTCCCAAACAGCGGCTACTTCATGGTCTAGTTCAACCATTACAATCTTGTCAGCCAATCCTTCAAATGCCGCTGTAAGACTGACAATACCACCACCAGCAAAAGGTTCAATTAATATTTTGGGCTCTTTTGATTGTTTAAGCCATTTTCTCACGACAGGAACCAACCAAGTCTTTCCTCCTGGGTATCTAAATGGACTTCTTTGCGGAACTGAAGCTACATTTACTACATTAGAAGTTGCTCTTTTGTGTTTGCCTTCCTGACCTGCAGACAGGGTTTCAAATATTGATAACTGTCCATCCATAATTATCTGCTAACTAGGTCTGTTAATGATGGAGCATCAGGTGGATTCTTATCCAAATGCTCGTCAAGGCGGTTTTGTAAAATATTTATAAAGTCAGTAATTCCACCGGGTTCGGGAGTGGTAATCCTTAAAAGCGCTGGTTCAAATTCAGTGTAAACTATTTCATTAAGTACGAGATTGTTTTTCTTTTGCTTCTTATCATAGACAAGATCGTACAGAAACCAAGCAATATCAGCCTTTGACTTAGTGGTTGTTGGCAGTGAAGGAAGTGTTTCAAAAAATGATTTTTGTATAGCAACAGCTTGTCTCTTTTTCCAAGATTTAAATATTCCACCCTTGTATAGCATTTGTGGAACAAGGCGCTTTCGAGATGATGATAAATAGTCTGGTTTGGGATAGTTGTATCCTGTGGGCCATTCAAAGTCTTTAGAAGTTTTTTTGATATACTCTTCAAATGGATTCCTAAGATTTCCTGAAATATAAACTCCTTGGACTTCAAGTGATGCAAAATCTATCAGTTGACCTAGTTCGTTGTATTGAACAAGGACAAAATCTATGTTACCTGCAGATTGTCCGTTCTTGTCAACAAGTTTGATTTCAGACAAGGATGTCCATGTTGCTTTATTCCCAAACGCAAATTCAGCAGCTTGTTCTATAATCAACCAATCTTCTCGAAATCTTGTTGGACATGTTATTATTGATGTTCCATTATGCCAAACACTACATACTCCAAGTGGATTATTTGCTTTGTCCTTCGTACAGTTAGGAACCTTGTTGTTGAAAGGACAAAGTTTTTGTTTTCTATATCGTTGGGCTTTCGGGTCTTCATTCTCAATAGGAAAGCCAAAAACCTCACCAAGAGGACTTTTATTTTCTGTTAGCTTAGTCATAATACAAAGATAGTAAATTTTGTCGGCCGACAGAGCTTTGAAACCCTCCTATTTCTTAAACTCCCGACATCGTATGAGTAAACAAATCACAAAAGATGATTCATATTTTTTTGGAAAAAAAGCATCGATGCAATATCACGGAAATTCTATCGCATTTGGCAAATATATTAAAAGCCCAACAACCAAAGGGCGGGGTAATGTGTTAATAAATTGTAGTTCAATTCAAGAATTATTCTAACCAATCTTATTAACTTTACAATTCTAAAAGAGATTAGCTATGACACATCTTAAAGTGGGCGATAAAGCACCTAGTTTCATTGGGATAGATCAGAATGGCGAAAGCATTGACTTAAGCCAGCTGGCAGGAAAAAAGGTAGTGCTGTACTTTTACCCAAAGGATAGTACCCCAGGGTGCACAGCCCAAGCCTGCGACCTCAGGGATAACCACCAGATGCTACTTAGCAAGGGGTATATAGTGTTGGGTGTAAGTGCCGACAGCCAAAAATCGCATCAAAAGTTTATTGAGAAGCACAACCTACCGTTCCCCCTAATTGCCGACACCGAGAAGGAGATTATCAAGGCTTTTGGCGTTTGGGGGCCAAAAAAATTTATGGGCAAAACCTTCGATGGCATTCATCGCACCACATTTATTATTGACGAGCAGGGTGTTATTGAAGAGATTATTGACAAGGTAAAAACCAAAGAGCATACAAATCAAATAGTTAAATAATACGTACTAGGAATGGAAAACGAGAAAGACACCAAAAAGCAAAAGAAAGAGATTAATCAGGAGAAACTGAAGGCTTTACAGCTCACCATCGACAAGATTGACAAGGACTACGGGAAAGGGACCATTATGAAGATGGGCGACAAGGCAGTGGTGGATGTTCCTGTAATCTCTAGCGGATCGCTTACCCTCGACCTTGCCCTTGGCGTTGGAGGATATCCAAGAGGTAGAGTAATTGAAATATATGGCCCCGAATCGTCGGGTAAAACCACCCTGGCCATTCACGCCATTGCCGAGGCGCAAAAAGCTGGCGGTATAGCCGCCATTATTGATGCCGAGCACGCTTTTGACCGTTCCTACGCCGAAAAGCTGGGGGTTGATGTTGAAACGCTACTTATATCGCAACCCGATAGCGGCGAGCAGGCTCTTGAAATTGCCGACCAGCTTATTCGCTCCAGCGCCATCGATATCGTGGTGATAGACTCGGTTGCAGCGCTGACTCCCAAGGCTGAGATTGAGGGCGAGATGGGCGACAACAAGCTGGGTCTACAGGCACGCCTCATGTCGCAAGCGCTTAGGAAGCTAACCGCTAGTATTTCGCGAACCAACACCTGCTGCATCTTTATTAATCAGCTGCGCGAAAAGATTGGTGTGATGTTTGGCAACCCCGAAACCACCACTGGTGGTAATGCCCTTAAGTTCTACTCATCGGTTAGGGTAGATATCCGCCGAATTGCCCAGCTAAAGGATGGAGATGAGTCGACCGGTAACCGTGTGCGCGTTAAGATTGTGAAGAACAAGGTGGCTCCACCATTCCGCAAAGCAGAATTCGATATTATATTTGGCGAGGGAATCTCAATAACCGGAGAAACCATTGACCTTGGCGTAGAGCACAACATCATCAAGAAAAGCGGTTCATGGTTTAGCTACGGCGACACCAAGCTGGGTCAAGGCCGCGAAGCAGTACGCAGCCTTCTAATTGACAACCCTGAACTAGCCGACGAGCTCCAAGGAAAGATTAGGGAAGCAATGAATATCAAGTAACACATCGATACAGAACCAAAAGAGGGGTAAACGATCTACAGTTTACCCCTCTT
>Ga0334893_1003438_pt1 | contig 10079 bp, 14 predicted proteins | sample GraSluR3_MG_5_FD_207218 | JGI IMG/M metagenome (GOLD analysis project Ga0334893, IMG submission 207218) | Sludge microbial communities from methane-producing bioreactor in Wageningen University, Netherlands - Granular Sludge_09_05-R3 | ecosystem: Engineered > Bioreactor > Anaerobic >...
AAAATGAAAAGGAAGAACATTTAGACAGAAAAAATAGATAAAATGAGCTGGAAATTAGTGATGGAGAGGGGTAGAGGTGGATTGGAGGGGGATGGGGGAAAAGGAAGGGGATTTTTAAACATGGACAGAAAAGCTATCAGGAGTAAGCTCATAAAACAGAGCCTGCTCCTTTTTTATGTTTTCCATCCCATTGTAATTTTGCTGGAGATTAATTCACTGTTTCCATAAAAATGGTATAGATAAACTGATTTAATGTTATAATGTTTTAAACAGGAATTCAAATTATTTTTCTAAAGTGGATTGATGTAATTAGAAATCATTTCAATATATAAGAAATCATAAATAAGGAGGACCTATGATTACAATTTTCAATCGCAAGGAACTTTGCAGCGTCTATTCGATGAAAGAACAGAGCAATATCCGAATAGCTTTAACAAGAAGCAATATTGACTACCATATAAAGACCATAAACAGGATGTCCTCATCACCATTTTCCAGCGGAACCAGAAGCAGGGCTGGATCCTATGGACAAAAACAGGAACTAAATTATCAATACATATTTTATGTGCACAAGAAGGACTTCAATAAAGCATCAATGCTGGTTGGCAAGACAAGGGTATAAGACAATTTTTAGGGAGATTCTGGAGGGATATCATTGAAAGATGAGATGAAATGCTTGAGATGTGGAAGTGAAATGGAGATGGTGAAAGACCTTGTACTGAGAATTGGTGAACCTGAGATGCTTATGATGAGAAAGGTTCCAAATGGTATACAGGTTGATGTACACCAGTGCCTTGGATGTGGAAAACTTGAGTTTTACCACCATAAGGATGAGCTGATTACAAAGATCAAGTGCCCCAGCTGTGGAAGAGTTCATGATAAAGACTATCCAAAATGTCCATACTGCAAGTATGACTATGGAAGAAAGTAACATACTGGCGTTCAAAGTACAAAGAGACAGGTTATTTGTCCTATGTTCCAGCTTTAGAAAATCATGGGAGGATGAGCTTGTGAAGAGGGATATAGTTCTGTATATTGCTGTAAGCTTAGATGGGTATATCGCAAGGGAAAATGGTGCAGTTGACTGGTTGGGTGGCGAAAGCGGAGATTCTGATTTGGATTCTGGTTTCAATGAATTTTACAGCTCAATAGATACAGTTGTTATGGGCAGAACTACGTATGAACAAGTTGTTAATGAACTTTCTCCTGGGGCTTGGGTATATGAGGGAAAGAAATGTTACGTAGCGACAAGTAGAAATCATGTAGCTGACAATAGGGTAGAGTACATATCAGAGGATATTGTTGGATTTATTAAAAAAATAAAAAGCCAGCCGGGGAAGGATATTTGGCTTGTTGGTGGTGGAAGGCTGCTGGACCAGTTTTTTAAACAAAATCTATTAGACAGGTATGTTATAACAATAATACCAACTATTTTAGGCGCTGGCATTCCGCTATTCTTGGATGAAAATCCAGAGATTCAACTTAAACTAATAGAAACAAAAGTTATTGATGGTATGGTTGAGCTCACTTATATTAGGAGAGAATACCATACACTACCACTTGATTTCAAAGAATGTTAAAATATGCTATAATTAGCCAATTAACAGCGAGGAGTTGAAAGAATGATTGACATTGATGAGCGAATGATAACAATCAAGGATTTTCCCTCAAGAAATCTAGAAAACAATAGGGAAATCAACATATATATTCCATCAAGCTATTATGAAGACAACGAGAAGTCCTACCCTGTACTCTACATGCACGACGGTCAGAATGTCTTTGACGGTGAAAGAGCTTATGCAGGCGTAGGGTGGACAGTTCATGAAGTCCATGATGAGCTGGTCAGCAGGGGGATGATCAGAGAGCTTATAATTGTTGGGATAGACAATATGCAGGAGGATAGACTGAGCGAGTATGCCCATGTGAACGGCAGGTTTAAAAGACAGAGAATAATGGGTAAGGGTAAGCTCTACGAAAGGTTTCTTATTGAAGAGCTCAAGCCTTTTGTTGATGAAAACTTCAGGACATTGACCGGTCCAGAGGATACTGGTCTAATGGGATCATCAATGGGAGGGCTTGTGACCTTCAATATTGGATTTAGGAATCCTCATGTGTTTGGAAGGCTTGGAATCATATCCCCGTCTTTCTGGTGGGGGACAAGGGCAAATATCAATACTGTGGATATTTACCAGGATGCCCTTGCCAATAGCCGCATATGGATAGATATGGGAACCAAAGAAGGGGGATTGGACAGGTCCTTTGATAAGGTTGTTGAGCGTATTTTAACTAAAAGCGACAGATCAAGAGGCAATATCGAGGCCCATTGGATCATAGGAGCAGCCCATACGGAAACCGATTGGCAAAGAAGAGTCCATTGGCCCTTGATTCACCTGTTCGGGCTTGATTGATAGTGAAGGTATGTATAAGACTTTATGGAGCAATCACAAGATAATGTGACTGCTCCTTTTGCATGTAATTTTTCAGGATTTTCCATGTAGATGGTAGAACTGCACTGGTTTAGTGTTATAATGTTGTAAAATAGAGTTTTAATCATCTATGATGCAGTAATGATTAAATAAGAACAGAGACTTAAGAGAGGTGGTCATATATGCAATGTCCTTTTTGTGGTGAAGAGATGGTAAGAGGCTATATCTATGGTGACAGGTATGCTTTGAAATGGTTACCTGAAGAAAAGGATTTAGTTCTTGGGCTTTGGGCAGTTGGTGGAATCAAGTTGGGTGAAGATAGTCCTGCCGGTAGACCAAGAGTGCAGGCGAATAAGTGCAATACATGTAGCAAGATGATAATTGACATGTGTGAGGAGAATGATTGAATATTTTACAATTAAGTTGGGTATGATAATTCTAAAGGATGTGTTAAAAACCAGAACCTGGTCCGAGGGAGTGAAAAGATGAAAAAAGAGCACAAGAAGACAGGTTCTTTGTCCTATACATGATTGAAGACAACAACCAGTACCTGGAGAAAAAAGAGAATCTGGTGATTTTGTATTAACCATTAGATTGGAGGATCTATGAGATATCTAAAAAAATGTCCATTATTACTAATTCTTATTTTAATTGTAGCAATGCTTTTTGTCGGTTGCGAAACTACAAAGGATGATAGGGTATTTTTTGAAGCAATATTGGATCTTAAAGAGTTAGATGAAGACATGGACCTTTTTGAGTTTAAGGAGTATTTTCAAAAAAAGCTAAATAGGCTAAATGTGGTTTCAAAAATGGATGACAATACTTTTTACAACGGTGAGTTTGAGCATTACACCATGATTTTCAAGGAGTTGGATATTGTAGATTATACAGATCTAGATGTATATTTGGTGGATGAAATACAGAACACTGATATTTTATCTACAAAGGAGTATAAAATTTCCTATACACTGATCAGTTCAGCGGGCGAAGAATATGAATTTATTGATTACTGGGATGTTTATGTAGAGGATGACAAAATTTTTAATGGGTTTGTTAAGGATAAAAGTGATATCGTAAAGTGGTCAGAAGAGAAAGGTCATATTGATAACGGCAAAATAGTAGATGAGCAACTCATAGATGGAGGAGCAGAGCATGATGATATTGTCATGTCTAAAATTATCTATATGAGTGATGGACTTGAAGTTTTCGGATATATGACTAGACCAGCCGATGAAAATACTGAACTTCCACTTATTGTATTTTTGCGTGGTGGATATGGAGATGAATATTGGCGTGAAACCATTACTGGAGATGGTAACTTATCAGAAATTGCCAGAAAGGGATATGTAGTGATTGCACCTCAATATAGAGGGGGAACAATTGGCAAGGATGAGCTGGGTGGTGGAGACCTAAATGATGTAATAAACATGATTGAGCTGGCTAAGAACCTAGATTATGTTGATGCTGATAACATATATTTGATTGGTGAGTCTCGAGGTGGCCTTATGGCTCTATTACTGGCAAGAGAACATATTGAAGGCGTAAGAGGTGGTGCGATCTTGTCAGGACTATACTCATTGCTATTCAACTATTATTACTATGAAGGAGCTAGTCGTTTTTACGAGAAAACTATCGGATTGGGAACACCAGCAGAAAATCTTGATGGATATGTAAAACGATCTGCAACCATGTGGGCAAATGAAGTTGATATACCTTTTTTAATGATACACGGAAAAGAAGATGTTGAGCATTGCCCAATAGCTCAGGTATATGAATTTATTGATCAAATGGATAGATATGGTAAGGATTACGAGTTTATAGAATTAGAAGGTGTTGGTCATCAAATATGGGATCATCCAATAAAACCCTTTGATAAAGCACTGGAATACATAGAGAGTATTAGCAATTAACTATACTTTTCCAGCAGAGGACAGAATCCGTATAATGTAAGAGAAAATATTTATAGAGGGAAAGTTTGAGATAGTATCTTTTATAAGATAAATACAATCCGGTTGCCATAAGTTTTTCAATTCAAATCTTCTACTGTCATGTCACAGTTAAACTGGTGGTTGATTATGCCGAAAATCCTATAAAAGTTCAATAAGTGAATTTTTTGTGGTGTAAGGGTAGAATCAATGTACAAGAATATATAGTTAAGAAAAGACCAATGATAATACAACGTAGTCCATAAGTTTTTAAAATTTGAATAATGATGGAGGTCAAACGAATGTATGAATATAAATATGTGCAGGCAACTTTGGGAGGATTTTTTACAGAGGCAAATCACCATGACATCATTGACGAACATTCCAGGGAAGGTTGGAGATTGGTACAAGTTCTTCCCACTGAATACAATGGTCATGGTAAACCTACAGCTTTTGAGATTATTCTTGAACGGGTGATAGATTAGTCTGCTCATGGAAACAAATGTCTAAAGCTGAACATAATTCGAAACAAAAGGGTATTGGGAGCATATAGGGATATTTGTACCTAGAACAAATCCAAAGGAGGAAAAGGATGAAAAAAGAGCACAAGAGAACCCTTAAGATTTTGGTTCCTGCAATTGCAATAGAATTGTTCTTTCTCTATCGAAGAGGCTTTGTAATCAGTGAGAGTTTCTTCTTTGTATGGTTTGTCGTATTTGGTACATTTTTCGCCTTCCGTTGGATAGGGGGAAGTGCCAGCCCCATGGGCATTGGAGGAAGGTCGGATAGATTTCTTGCTGCCAAGTTCAGTGAAACCATGTATCAGGGTGAGACCTCTGAAAAGGTTAAGAACAGTGATTTTGCCCTGGATTTGATATTCTTGTTCCTTGCTATCACAAATCTAATATTGTCATTGGCAGCCTATTACATAGAAAGATAATGTAGATTTTGAAAGGTGTGATCTTATGGATTTCGTGAAGTTTGGGAATAAATATGTTTTAAGACTTGATAAGGGAGAGGAAATCGTGGAGACCCTTAAGGAATTTTGCACTCAACAGGGAATAAAGCTTGGATGGATAAAGGGGATTGGAGCTGTTGGAGAGGCCACCATTGGACTTTTTGAAACAAAAGAGAAGGAATACCATTCAGTTGACCTTAAGGGTGATTATGAAATCACATCACTTCTTGGCAATATCTCAACAATGAATGGGGAAACCTACCTCCATCTTCATGCAACCCTTGGAGACAGCGAATATAATGTACAGGGGGGACACTTTTCGAGAGGTGTCATCAGTGCAACGGGAGAGTTTGTTATTGAGTCAATTGAGGGTGAAATTGATAGGAAGTTTGATCAGGAAATTGGTCTTAATCTATACAAATTCAAGTGATAAAAAGATTTTAGAAAATTTAACAAACTTTTTGTTGCCATATAGAATGGGCTATGGTATAGTACAGTGTAAGAAAACTAAATATGTATATGTTGCTTTGCCATGAGGGTTTCACTTCCCGTGGAGCCATAATCAGGTAAAATCCAGCTCTAAATAGTAATTACTATTTTTGGGCTGTTTTTTTTTGGAAAATCAATATGGTCACACTCAATACTATTAACTGGGAGGTGCTTGTGAGATAATAGAAATAAAAAATGGAGAGTGATACCATGAAATATCCTGAAAAGACAATCTATATCAGCAGCTTTTCAAAGCTGCCAGCAGGAATACCATCAGAAAGCGTTTACAAGGCACTAGATGTTGGGCTTATAATAAATACAGAAACTGGAATTATTGAAAACGCTTCAGTAACTCTTTTAACAGATGTAGCTGCAGAATTTCTTCGAGATATCATTGTAGGGTTTAACCTTAATGAGGATGATCTTGAGACTCTGTTTGATGAAATCAAGACCAGATATCACGGGTCCGCACAGAAGGCAATCATTGTATCAATCAAGAAGATCGTGGAGAAATACGAGGCTTTGATTTCAGGTCAATAGCCTCAATAAAGGGAGGCATAGTATGAAAAAAAAGTTTACATGGAAGTTGTACCACAAGATATTTTTAGGTTTGTTCTTAGGTATTACAGTAGGTATTATACTTAGTTCAATGGGTGGTCCAGACAACCCAACTATTGCAAAGATGATGGAGTTTTTTGTATTTCTTGGAAACCTTTTCATCAGACTTATAAGAATGGTAATAGTACCGCTGGTTTTCTTCTCAATTACCAGTGGAGTTATAAACCTGGGAGATATTAGAAGGCTAAGAAACATCGGTGTGAAGACAATAGGACTTTTCCTTTTAACATCGGGCTTTTCAGTTAGTATAGGACTTCTGATAGCAAATATTATTAAGCCAGGTTCAGGCATCGACTTAGGCTCGGTTTCAGCGAACAATATCGAAATTAGGGAATTGCCAGGCTTCTATGATGTTGTACTCGATTTCTTTCCAGAAAATCCAATTGCATCAATGGCAAATGGATCCATGTTACATATAATATCTTTTGCCATATTTACAGGAATAGCACTTGTAATTATTGGTGAGAGGGCAAAACCAGTTACTGAACTTGTAAACATCCTTTCAGAAACCATGTTTAAGATCATTGACATAGTTGTTAAATTCACACCTTACGGAGTTTTCGGACTTATGGCAAACGCAACTGCCCAGTTTGGAGTGGAAATATTCGGACCGATTGCTAAATTCATATTGGCAGATTATTTAGCGGCAATTTCACACACAATAATTGTATTGATGCTGATACTTCTTGTGGGAATTGTTAAAATAAGTCCCATCAAGTTTTTCAAGAAGGCATTTGAACCTTGGTTGGTTGCTTTCAGTACTTGCACATCCTCAGCGGCTCTACCATTTTCAATGAAGGTAGCAAAGAAGATAGGTATACCCGATGAGAATGCCAGCTTTGTACTTCCCTTGGGAGCTACAATGAACATGAATGGTACCTGTATATATTTCGGACTGATAGTTGTATTTGCAAGTCAGCTGTACGGAATGGATCTTTCAATAGGAATGCAGGCAATGCTAGTACTTCAGGCTACTCTTCTTGCAGTAGGAGCAGCTGCAGTTCCCCAGATAGGACTCGTCATAAGCATCACCCTGCTTGAGAGTATGGGACTTCCACTTGAAGCCATAGCTTTGGTTGCAGGAATATACAGAATCGTAGACCAGATTCACACAGCAACTAACAACTTTGGAGACCTTGTAGTTGCAACTGTTGTATCCAAACTAGAAGGAACTTTTGACTACGAGACATTTGAGGCCGACAATATGACCAAAGAGATAAAACTATCAGAGCAAATCTAGTTACTAATTACAGGGAAAATAGATAAGGGGGATTATAATGAGTTTAAACAAAGCGCCTAAAAATCACGTGTTCTACAGAAACCAAAACTGGCATTACCCAAAGATTGAAAGAGGTCAGGGAATATATCTTTACGGTGAGGACGGAAAGGAATACATCGATGGCTGCTCTGGTTCAGCGGTTGCAAACATCGGTCATGGAAACAAGGAGGTTGCCGAATTTGCCAAGGAGCAGATCGAAAGAATAGCCTTTACACACCTTTCCAGATGGACTGTTGATGTTATTGAGGACTGCGCAGAGAAGGTGGCAAGCTGGTGCCCAGAAGGACTAGACCACGTGTACTTTGTATCAGGTGGTTCAGAAGCAACTGAGACTGCAATGAAAATGGCAAGACAGTACTTTGTCGAAAGAGACGGAGTCCAGTCAAGCAAGTGGAAAATCATATCAAAGTGGAATTCCTATCATGGAGCTACCTTGGGATCACTTTCAATGACAGGTACAATCGGAAGAAGAAAAGTCTATGATCCAATGCTTGTAAACTTCCCCAAGATTGAGCAATTCTACCACTACAGAAACCCATGGGGAGCGGAGACTCTATACGAAACCAGCGTAAAGGCTGCCCAGGAGCTGGAAACTGAAATACTTAGACATGGACCTCAGAATGTTGCAGCTTTCATAACAGAGCCTGTCGTTGGTTCGGCAGCACCTGGAGCACATCCAGAGAAGATTTACTTCGACATGGTTAGAGAAATCTGTGACAAGTACGATATCCTGTTTATAATGGATGAGGTAATGGCAGGGTCAGGAAGAACCGGGGAGACCATGGCATCAAAGCTGTTTGATGCTACACCGGACATTATTGCTGTTGCGAAGGGCCTTAGCAGCGGTTACACACCAATGGGAGCTGCAGTATGCAACAAGAAGGTGTTTGATGCAATAATGGTGGATGGATCAGGAAACTTTATCCATGGGCACACCTATGCTTCAAATCCTCTATCATGTGGTATCGCCCTTAAGGTAATGGAAATAATTGAAAGGGAAGAATTCATCCAAAACGGAGCAGCTCAGGGTGAGTACCTTATGGAGAAGATGCAGGACCTTTACAAGTACCCAATCGTTGGAGATATAAGAGGAAAGGGTCTTATGATAGGAATGGAGTTTGTTAAGGATAAGGAGACCAAGGAACCATTTGATCCTTCATTGAAGATGAATGCCAAGGTGAACAACGCATGCATGGAGGAGGGACTTGTACTTTATCCAGGTGGAGGATCCGCCAATGGAAAGGGAGACCATGTTCTTATAGCTCCTCCAATCAACATAACAAAAGAGGAAGTTGATTCCCTTTATGAAAGAATGGAAAACGGAATCAAGAAGGTTTGTGAAAGCCTTTAATAGTGTGGAAGGGGGATTATTATGGAAAAACTTATTGTAACCATAGCACTCACGGGGAATGTTCCAACCAAGGAGCTAAATGACAGCACACCAGTTACTGTGGATGAGATAGTAAAGGATGCAAAGGATTGTGCAGACCTTGGAGCGGCAGTTGCCCACATCCACGTTAGGGATGAAAAGGGAATGCCAACCAGTAGACGTGACCTGTTCGAGCAGGTGGTCAACAAGATGAACCAGGAGAAAATCGATATAATTAAGCAGCTTTCCACAGGAGCCCGTGGTGGAGAGAACACAATTGACTGGAGAGGGCAGATGCTTGACCTGAACGTTGAGATGGCAAGTCTTGCAACAGGCTCATCAAACTTCCCATCAAGTGTAAATGCAAACTCGCCAGATTTGATAAAAGAGCTGGCACAGAAGATGTTGGACAATAACATCAAACCCGAAATCGAGATATTTGATACAGCAATGCTATCAAATGCACTTTTCCTTGAAAAGAAGGGAATCCTAAAGGGACCACTTCACTTCAACCTGGTTATGGACGTTAAGGGTTCAATCCCTGGAACTCCAAGGAACCTCATGTTCCTTGTTGAAAGCCTTCCAAAGGGATCAACCTGGACTGTATCGGGTATAGGAAGATCTCAGGTTCAAATGATAACCATGGCAATCGCACTGGGAGGTCATGTGAGGACAGGGATTGAGGATACCATCGAGTTTGAGAGGGGAGTTCCTGCAACAAACAAGATGCTTGTTCAAAGGGTAATAGATATTGCCAAGGCAGTGGGCAGACCAATTGCTACAACCGAAGAGGCAAGAAAGATATTGAGCTTAGCATAGAAATAAGACAGAAAATAGGGGGAGATTAACACTTTCCCTATTTTCTTTTCAATTATTATGTAGCTTCAGATTAGGAGGGTAAAAATGAGCGATAAGATTCAAGAGCTTCTTGAAGCCAAAAGAAAGATTGAGCTTGGAGGCGGAGAGAAAAGAATAGAGAAGCAGCATAGCTCAGGTAAAATGACCGCAAGAGAGA
>Ga0334893_1003443_pt1 | contig 10069 bp, 10 predicted proteins | sample GraSluR3_MG_5_FD_207218 | JGI IMG/M metagenome (GOLD analysis project Ga0334893, IMG submission 207218) | Sludge microbial communities from methane-producing bioreactor in Wageningen University, Netherlands - Granular Sludge_09_05-R3 | ecosystem: Engineered > Bioreactor > Anaerobic >...
GTTTTCATGTCTAAGAAATGTGAAATTTGCGGAAAAAGTAAGGTATTTGGAAATAAGGTGACCTTCTCAAATAAAAAGAGTTCAAGAACATGGGCTCCAAATATAAGAAGAGTAAAGGCAGTAGTAAATGGATCAGTCAAGAGAATCAACGTATGTACAAGATGCTTGAGATCTGGTTATGTTCAAAGAGCCATTTAATCCATACTTACAAGAGTAAAAAGCTTATTATGATTATCTCATAATAAGCTTTTTTGTTGTGCAAATTAATCTCTGGACTTGATAAGAAACCCTTCCCCGTTGTGAACGGTAATCCTTCCTACATCCTCTTCGATATAATTGCTTATCCCCAAGCTTGAACCGTACTGGATCAGTTCTTTCTCTAATGGATAATGAAATCCTTCTAATGTTACTGTTATACCTTCAGGACCCACTGGGAGTATTGAATAGTAATAACCCATCTCCTTAATCAGCTGCTTTTCTCCACAAAGATATGAAATTTCATTGTTATTGTCAATTATTTTAATTCTTATACCCATTTTGTGGAATGCTCTAAGCAGGTATATATTTGATATTGAATGATCCATTCTACTGCCAATCGCTCCAATAATTACTATTTCAAAGCAGCCCTTTTCAACCAGGAAGTCAATTGCAAGCTCTGTGTCAGTCTTGTCTTTTTCAACAGGGAATTCAATTACCTGGATCGATTGGCTAAGGTCTTCAAACAGGCTCTTGTCAAAAATGGAATCAAAGTCGCCTATCAAGAAATCAACTTTGCACATATCTTCTTTCAAATTGTATATTCCACTGTCAGCCGCAACAATAACATCTGCATCCTTGCAAAGTTCAAGCAAGAGTTCGCTCTTCAAGCCAGTACCGCCTGCCGCTATCAATCCCTTCATATAATCATCCTTACCTGATAAATTTCTGTATCGGCTTCCACACAACTATCATTACTATCATTGATATTATCAATTCTGGTACAAGGTAAGTGGCATTATATACGATGGAGTAGATCCATGGATTTTGATCCCCAGCGTACTCAGCAAAGAACACTACCCCGGACAATACATGGAATACTAGTCTTCCCAGTATCGCTAACGACACTCCCAGCAATACTGAACCATAGCCTGACTTGCCTTTTTTCTTTGTAAGCACATACGCGATTCCAGCTAGGCCCAATGAACCAAATGCAAATGGATAATCGAAAAGCAGCTGCAATGGGTGCACGAAATACGGTTTAAGTATGAAATCCAGCAATCCATAGGTTGCTCCAACTGCCAAACCAGGGCCAAGACCCCACCTTATTGCAAAAATCATGATTGGTATCATACTTCCAGCAGTAACACTTCCACCGTTAGGAGCCTGATAGATCCTAATATAGCTCAAGAGAGCAGACAAGGCGATCATCATTCCACCTTCGGTCAACATCAATACCTTACTTCTTTTTTCTTCCATATTATATTAAACCTCCTTAATTGGTTTGAATATAACAGCATAAGATGGTACAAAAAAACCCATTGCTATGAGGCAATGAGTATAATTTCTATACACACTTCCCTCCGCTAGAATTACCTAGTTCAGGTCTTAAGGGTCGAGATCAGATCTCTCTCAGCTAAAGCTCCCCCAGTGCTGTAAATATTCTCTTGTTGATTATATAATACCATATTAACATATAATTCTCAATAATCATACATATTTTCTGATAATTTTAGTCAATAATTTTTTTAAAAGCTCCAATTCTTTGTTCCACATCCTGAGCATTGAATATTCCTGAACCAACTACTATTAAATCAGCTCCCGCATCAATTATCTCTCTTGCATTATCAAGTTTTATCCCTCCATCTACCTCAAGGATAATATCATTTCCTGACCTTAAAATAAGATTTCTAAGTTTTTTGATCTTCTCGGTCATTGCAGGTATGTAACTTTGTCCACCAAATCCTGGATTAACTGACATTATAAGAATAAGGTCAACATCATCCATAATGTGTTCCAACACATTCAATGGTGTAGAAGGATTAAGTGAAACCCCCGCTTTGACCCCTCTTTCCCTAATTGACTGAAGGGTTCTGTGCAGATGAATTGATGCATCAGGATGAACGGTAATTATATCTGAACCTGCATCTGCAAAATCATCAATAAATCTTTCTGGCCTATCAACCATTAGATGAACATCAAATGGTAATTTTGTAGTTCCACGAATCTTCTTTATTACTGGTGCTCCAAAGGTTATATTTGGAACATAAATACCATCCATAACATCCAGATGTACATAGTCTGCTCCACTATTATCAATTAGTGCTATTTCCTCTCCTAGCTTTGAAAAATCTGCAGAAAGCAATGAAGGTGCCAATTTCGCCATACTAATATCTCCTCTTTCTGTTTTTAATTTCTTCAATCATCATTAAATAATTTTTGTACCTTTCGCGACTTATAATGTTTGATTCAACAGCATCTTTAACAGCACATCCAGGCTCGTTCACATGGATACAGCTGGAGAACTTGCATTGATCATTATACTTTTCTATGTCCTTGAAATAGAATCTAAGTTGAGTTTCATCTTCAATAAAATCCAGATTAAGGGAGCTGAATCCAGGACTATCCAACACATAGGCATTATTGTTTAGCTTCAACAACTCCACATGCCTAGTTGTATGCTTTCCTCTTGATGTCTTAAGGCTTATTTTGCCTATTTCCAAGTCGTAATTTGAATTGATTGAGTTCAGCAAAGAAGACTTCCCAACACCAGATGGTCCGGCAAATACACTTATGTGATCCTCCATGAAGTTCTTTAGCTTCGCAAGCCCCTCCTGTTCCTTAACACTTGTCAGTACAGTGTTGTATCCTGCCCCAGTGTAAATAGACTCCATTTGTTTGGCTCCATCCCGGTCGAGCTCGCATTTGTTGATGCATACCAACACTTCCAGCTCCTGTTCTTCGGCCATTACAAGCATCCTGTCAAGGAGCCAGGTGTTAAGTTCAGGGTTCTTGATGCTAGAGACAACTACAGCCTGTGTTACATTGGCAACTGGTGGTCTGAGTAAAACGGATTCCCTTTCAAATATCTCTTCGATATATCCATTCCCATCTTCTTCACTTATTCTAATTCTTACCCTGTCACCAACAAGCGGTGTTATGTTAGTTTCCCTGAATATGCCTCTGGCCCTACATTGTACAACTTCAGTCTCAGTCTGAACATAATAGAATCCGCCAATGCCTTTTATGATAGTCCCTTCATTCATAATCAACCCTCTTTTACTCTAGTAAATTGATATATCCCATCATAATAAATCTCAAATTGCGCTCCTGGCAATCCCTCTACAGTAACTTGGAATGCACCGTCACTAGCCTTATGAGTTGCAGAATATACCATGGTGGGGTCTCCACCCTGTTTTCTAAAGATGGTTACCTCTGTATCATCTCTATCAGTAAACGGAGTCAATGTAAACGTGAAACTACTTTCTTCCCCTACCTGGGGCTGTTCATCGTCCGTATCCTGTGGCTCCTCTACAGGTGCTGGTTCAGGAGATGGTCCTGATGAAACATACAGGTCTACAGCTGTTTTGGTTTCAAGAGTCGTACCGGCATCATAGGATTGCCATGTTACCTCATTTGCAGGTACATCATTGTTTGGTTCATAGGTTACTTCTCCAACTACGAGATCCATTGCAACAATATCATTCATTGCTTTACTTATTTGAGTCCCAATCAACTGTATCATAATTACTTCACTTACTTCCTCACCCTTGCTTACCATCAGGTCAATTCTAGTGTTTGGTTCCACATCTGTAAATGACTCTATACTTTGTTCCATGACAACATCCAATGGTACGGTATCAGAAAAAGCATACTCAACATTCATCCTTAATCCAGCTTCCTTGAGTATGGCCTCTGCTTCAGTCAGTGTTCTGTTCACCAAAAGAGGAACTGATACCAAATCAGAGCCTAAGCTAACAGTAACTGAAACCGGATACCCTGGTCTTATCCTAACTCCTTCATCTACATTCTGTGAGATGATCCTACCTGCCTCATATTCAGAGTTTAGCACACTATCCACAACATTTAGCTGGAAACCTTCTTCTTGTGCAATTATTAACGCTTCCTCCTGTGTCATACCAATCAAAGAAGGCATCATAATATCATTATTCGCTGAAATGTTATCTCTTAATCTCATGTAACCAGCAAAAATACCTGTAGCCAATATAAAGGCTGCTAGAATAGCTGCTATAACTACAAATGCCTTATTCTTGTCATTCTTCTTTTTCCTGTTTCTGCTCACTCTCTGTCCCCTTGAAGAATCTGTATCTGGACCAACAGCTGGTATGACCCTAGTCATATCACTGGTCTCTTCCATTGACTTATTTTCTGGTACAGTCCTGGTTTCTATATATGCTCTTAGGTCTCTCAATAATTCATCAACATTTTGGTATCTGTCACTTTGTCTTTTCATTACACATTTCATTATTATGTCATTTACTTCTTTGGGTATATCTGTTGAAGCATCCGCAGGTGGAACAATTTCCTCTTGAACATGCTTCAATGCCACACCAATAGGAGTATCACCATTAAAAGGGACTTTCCCTGTCATCATTTCATACATTACAATACCTAGCGAGTAAATGTCTGATTTTTCGTCTGTATATCCTCCTCTTGCCTGTTCGGGTGAAAAATAGTGGACTGATCCCAAAACGCTTGAAGTTGTTGTGATTGTGGAGGAAGTAACAGCTCTTGCAATTCCAAAGTCAGTTACCTTAACTCTGTTATCTTCAGTAATCATTATATTATGTGGTTTGATATCTCTGTGAATTATATGATTCTTATGTGCATTTGAAAGTGCTTCCGCTATTTGTGAGGCATAATATAACGCCTGATCTATCTTTAACTTGTCATTATCCACTATAACTTCTTTCAGAGTTTTACCCTTGATATATTCCATTACTATATAGTGGACTCTCTTATCGCCCTGTTCTTCTGACCCTACATCATATATGTTCAGAATATTGGGGTGAGAAAGACTTGCCGCAGCCTGAGATTCCCTTCTGAACTTCCTTATGAAATCTTCATCATTTGTAAATTCTTCCTTTAAAATCTTAATGGCTACAAACCTATCAAGCAAATGACATTTAGCCTTATACACATAAGCCATGCCTCCGCTTCCAATTTGTTCAATTATCTCATATCTATTTCCAAGCATTTTACCTATCATCATCTTCACCTCAGTTAAAATCTAATTCCCAAAACAGTAATATTGTCGCTGCCACCTTTTAACTTTGCTCCTTCAATTGCCTTTTCGCAAGCCTTTTGTATGTCGGTTTCATCTATGAATAAATCCTTCAGCTCTTCCTCGGCAACCATATTTGTAAGTCCATCGCTACATAATATCACAATATCGTCTTTTTTGATATCCAAAGTTAAAACATCAACTTCAATATCACTGCTAGTTCCAACAGCTCTAGTAATAACATTCTTTTGGGGATGTGATTTTGCCTCTCTCTTCGAAATCTTTCCCTCCACAAGTAGCTGTTGAACCAATGAATGATCCTGTGTCATCTGTGATATTTCATTCGAAGTTATCAAGTAGGCTCTACTATCTCCTACATGCCCAACCACAATCTTATCATCAAACACATATAGCATTGTCAAAGTTGTTCCCATTCCCTTGCAGCCTTCAATCTCCTTAGCATGATTATATATATGCCTATTTGCATATTCCACACTCTTCACTATTGATTTTTTTATGGTTCTTACATTAGTCAGGTCCGTGCTATTCTCCGCCATCCATTCCCTAATCTTGTCAATGGCCATAACACTGGCAATTTCACCAGCATTGTGTCCACCCATACCATCTGCTACCATAAATAAAGGCAGTGCAGTATTTACAGGTATGTAGTAACTATCCTGGTTGATTGATCTTACCAATCCTATATCACTGGATGCTCCAAACTTCACGATATCACCTCGTTATTATTTTTCCTCCAGTACGCTTCGTCTGAGCTGACCACATGACGCACTGATATCTGAACCCATTTCTCGTCTAATGGTGGTTGCAACTCCTAGCTTCTTTAGCATTGACTGGAATTTTAGAACATGATTTTTGTCTGGCCTTCCTTCATTGTACTCCCTTATTGGATTTAAAGGTATAAGATTCACGTGAGCCAACATACCATTCAGTAACCTGGCTATTTCCTTTGCTTCCTCTTCACCATCATTTGTTCCCTTTATCAGGGTATACTCAAAAGTAATTCTTCTGTTTGTCGTATCTGAATAGTGTCTTAAAGCTTCCATCAAATCTTTTAAACAGTATTTTTTTGCTATTGGCATTATTTCTGCTCTCTTTTCGTCAAATGGAGAGTGAAGAGAGATGGAAAGTGTTATTGGAATATTTTCTTGGGCAAGTTTATAAATTCCAGGAATAATTCCACAGGTAGATAAGGTTATACTCCTTAAACTAATATTTCTGCCTAATTTACTATTGATTATATCAAAAAAGTCCACTACATTTTCATAATTGTCCAAAGGCTCACCACTACCCATTAAAACAACATTGGATATTCTTACGCCAAGGTCTTTCTCGGCCTCATATATCTGATTTGCCATTTCAGCAGCAGTAAGATTCCGGACAAGACCATCCTTTGTGGAGGCACAAAAACTACATCCCATTTTACATCCCACCTGTGTTGATATACATTGAGAATATCCATGAGCATAGCCCATCACAACGCTTTCTATGATATTATCATCTGGAAGTAAAAATAAATACTTTATAGTGCCATCAGACTCGGATTTAAACTTGTGAAGTATTTTTATGTTGTTTACAGTGTAGCTAGAGCTTAACTCCTCCCTCAAACTTAGAGGTACTTGTCCCATCTCCATTATACCCTGTCCATCCTGCTGATGAAAGTACCTAAATATCTGTTCAGCCCTAAATCCTTTTTCGCCTCTTTGCGTGATTATTTCCTTTAATTTGTTGTGGGTCATACTGTTTAATTCCATATATTTCAACTCTCCGTTCATATTATACCATGATTCCATAAACTATTTTTTTTCGATCAGACATCTATGCTTTTATCATACTCGCAATAAAAAATCCATCCGTCCCATGTCTGTGTGGATACAATTCAATATAACCTTGTTTTTGTGTATCACTCAACATATTCCCACCGGGGAATTCAATTGGCTCCAACTTAAAGCTACTATTCCTATCCAAAAATCTTTTTATCTGGTTTAGATTTTCCTCCATATTTAGCGTGCAGGTGCTATATATAAGCTTCCCTCCAGATTTAACATACCCGGCAGATTTATCCAGTATATCAGACTGTAGTTTTATCAGCACATCCACATCTTCCGGCTTTCTATTGAATTTAATATCAGGTTTTCTTCTGAGCAATCCAAAGCCAGAGCAGGGAGCATCAACAATGCAGATATCAATTAAGTCTCTCAAAGATTCATCGAACATGGAAGCATCATAAACCTCGCCGTCTATGATATCTACACCAAGTCTTGTTGCATTTTCCATTACAAGGTCGATCTTTTGAGTGTACAGATCTCTCGCAATAATCCTACCCGTATTGTTCATTCTTTGAGCAATATGTGTAGCTTTGCCACCAGGGGCGCTACACACATCCAAAACCAAATCATTCTCCTTTGGACATGCAGTTTCAGCAACCATCATACTGCTCTCATCCTGAATTGTAAACAAACCGTCTTTAAATTCTTTAGTTTCCGTAATATTTTCTGGGTTTGCAACCTTTATACAATCTTCAGACAGCTCTCCCCTCATGAGTTCAAGATTATATTTACTCAATCTATCTATTAGTTCTTTCCTCTCTACCTTTAATGTATTAACTCTTATGCTAAGCAGTGGTCTAGAGTTGTTAGCCTTTAAAAGATCCTTAGTAAATTCCAATCCGTATTGATCATTCCACAGCTTTACCAGATACACCGGATGGGAGTATCTTATTGCCAGTTCTTCCACTGTCACTGGCTCATCATTGGTAAAGTATTTTTCACTTTCTCTCTCAACCCTCCTTAAAACTCCATTTACGTAACCTATCGTTCCCTTGTGTCCATACTTTTTTGCCAATTTAACTGATTCATTTATCGACGCATGTGCTGGTATCCTATCCATAAATCCAATCTGGTAGACTCCTATTCTCAATATCTGAAGTATCATTGGATGGATTTTCTTCATTTTTACATTGGAAGCAGATTTTATTATTCTGTCGATGTACATCCTATTCTCAACAACACCATATACAAGCTCTCTTAGAAGTCTCAAATCTTCCTTGGATAGGTCTGATTCTGAGTATTCTTGGAGTATCTTGTTGGAAAATTTACCTTCATTCTCAATTTCTGACAGAACTCTTATTGCTGCGTCTCTTACACTTAACATCTCAACCCTCCAAAAAAGGGGGATAATTCCCCCCTTATCTCCTTCTTCCGCTTATAGCCAGCAATCTCAAAAGCTCTGCTAAAGCAACTATGGTAGCCGCAACATATGTCAATGCAGCTGCATTCAAGACCTTCTTCGCAGGCTTTATACTCTGAGCAGGAATCAACCCTTCCTCTAAACTCCTCATCGCCCTCTTACTTGCATTGAACTCCACAGGAAGTGTAACAATCTGAAACAATACTGCGGCAAGAAACAATGCTATTCCAACATCGATGAAGAATGGGCTTATGATAAAGCCCAATATTATGAATACCCAAACCAATCTTGATCCAAAGCTTGCTATCGGTGCTATATTGTTTCTGAGAATCAATGGAAAGTAGCCCTCAGCATGCTGTATTGCATGACCTACCTCATGGGCGGCCACACTTACAGATGCTATGCTGCTGCCTGAATAAACATTCTGTGACAACCTTATTACTCTCTTTCCTGGATCATAGTGATCTGTAAGGTTTCCCCTAACTGCCTCAATTGGAATATCTCCCAGGTCATTCCTATCCAGGATATGTCTGGCAATCTGAGCGCCAGTCATCCCCGATTCACTGGGAACTTTAAGATACTGTGAAAAAGTGGTTTTAACCTTCATTTGTGCATAACCAGCAAATAAGATCGCTGGCAAAACAAAAATCATCCATGAACTTCCATAAATACCTGTATACATTAGTATCCCTCTTCTCTAAAATATATAACCCTCTTCAATATCATTCCCCAACAACAGTTCCTTAACGGACATGGATCTTTTACCTGGGAATTGGAGCTCTTTTATTATTACAAAACCATCTGATACTGCCACCCTTATTCCATTTGGATCAACCTCTGTTATTGTCCCTGGTGAATGTTCATGCTTCTTTATTTCAACTTCAACTTTGTGGATTTTTATCTTTTGACCTTTGTATTCCGTAAAAGCAGAAGGCCAAGGCTTTAGACCCATAATTTTCTTGTAGATCTCATTCGCGGTCTTGGTCCAATCAATATTTCCGACACCTTTATACATAATCGGTGCGTAACTTGATTTTTCATGCTTCTGAGGAATGAATTCAGCTTTTCCAGACACTATAAGCTCTATTGCATCGATTATCAGCTTGGCACCCAAAAGAGATAGCTTATCGTGAATAATCTCTGAGTCATCTTCCCAATTAATGGGAATTTCAGCTTGTAGGACCATTGCACCAGTATCTAGTCCTTCTTCCATATTCATAATAGTTATGCCAGTTGTATCTTCCCCGTTTGCTATTGCCCAGTTTATTGGAGCCGCACCTCTGTACTTTGGAAGTAGTGAAGCGTGTATATTTAGACAATTATATTTTGGTATTTCAAGGATTCTCTTCTTTAGAATCTGACCGTACGCTGCTACAACAATAAAATCCGGTTCAAGTGCAGATATTCGGTCATATGACTCGTCTGAATTGATGTCATCTGGCTGGTATACTTCAAGTCCAAGTTCAATCGCCTTTTCCTTAACAGGTGTGGGCTGTAATTTTTTCCCTCTTCCTCTTTTCTTGTCAATCTGCGTTATGACAAGAAGAACTTCATGACCTTCTGAATGTATACTTTCCAATGCCTTAACTGCAAACTCTGGAGTCCCCATATAGATTATCTTCATTATATTTCATCATCCTC
>Ga0334893_1003444_pt1 | contig 10066 bp, 13 predicted proteins | sample GraSluR3_MG_5_FD_207218 | JGI IMG/M metagenome (GOLD analysis project Ga0334893, IMG submission 207218) | Sludge microbial communities from methane-producing bioreactor in Wageningen University, Netherlands - Granular Sludge_09_05-R3 | ecosystem: Engineered > Bioreactor > Anaerobic >...
GAGATTTTCAGAATTCAAGGTGAAAAATCGAAATCTAGGCAACAAATTCAAATCACTTGACAGACTGCCGCTAGGCTATCATTTCCCAGATTTTCAATCAGTATTGGCGCTAACGGCTGGGGGTGTGCCCAGTGGGGGAGTTCGGGGCCAGCGTCCTTATCCCCCGATAAGGACGCCCCAAGCGGGCGAAACAGCTGGATTGTCTAGAAATCCCCCACATTGGGTACACCCCTTGTTGCAAACTGTAGCTTTGTTAATCTGTAGGTTTCTTTTGATATTTTACAAATCCAAAAATTTCAATCTGATTTTCATTAATTCTAAAAACAACTGTATAGCCTTTGAAAATTAAGTCTCTAATATTTTGATTTTCAAAATAAATTGATTTTCTGTATTTGTAAGGGTTTTCAGGTATTTCCTTTATTCGATTTAATAAGTCATTTTTAAATTTTCTTGCTCTTTTTGGACTGTCTAATGAGATGTATTCTATTTGATTTTCAAGACGTTTTAGAAACGATTCTTTAAATAGTATTTTCATTTCTAGCAATAATTTTTTCTAGACTTTCATTAACTTCATTAATGTCTACAAAAACAGCTTTTCCTTGAATAATCTCCTTGAATTCTGAAGTTAAATATTTTTGGTTTTCAATAAAATCAGCGTTTTCAGTAATGATTTCAATCTCATCACTGTTGAATTTACTTAATAACCATATTAGTTTATCGTAAATCCTGTCGTTTATTCTTAATCTAATGGTTTGCATAATCCTATTCTTTGTACAAATATACGGAATATTTATTCAAATCGTTTCAAATTTCTCTGGTTGTTTTTTCTTCAGCTATTGTTTGCAACGGCTGGGGGTTGGTAGAGTGCAGGCGATTGAAACATCGTCATCGTCCCACGATGAGAAAGCTGGATTGAAACGGTAAGGTTTCCTAATCCGCTGATAGCCTGCATTGTACCAAACCCTTGTTGTGTGCAGTTTTTTATTGTTATGGAATGTTCTAATAAATATCATTCTTTCATTAATGAATGGATGTATAGTATTTTGTAATGCTTACCATCATAAACTGATTCAACTTTTACCGAATAAGTAATTTCTAGGAAGTAGTTTACCTTTTTCTTGAAAATCAGTTTTCCTTCTATTTTTTTAACACCATCCCAATTCTTTATTTCATAATCAAAATTAGAATATTTTATATTTGTCCATTTTATCTCGTGAAATACTGCTTTGGACTTAATGCTATTATAATCATCAATAACATCTTCCTTCCATTCGGCTTCTGTAAGATTTAGTATTTCCTTTCTTGTTTCTTCATATTCAATAACATCAGGATTTGATGCCATTTGAATTAGGTCTTCATATGAAATTATTTTTTTTAAAAAATCATCACTTGAAATATCGTCAAATTCTTCTAGCATTTCAAAAACTAGAAATCCTAACTCATCAGGCCCTTTTACTTTTATTTGATTAGAACACGAGGAAGTAACGACATATATCAGTGCAGAAATAATTATAAATAAATAGTTTGTTCTCATAACAACAGGCTTAGTTAATCATATTTTGTCAGTAGTTCAATACAATGGCTCATTAGATAAATTAGATTTTTCTATTGTTATGCCTACATTTAATCCTAACTTTCTGATTCTACTCTCTAATTCACTTTCAATATTTGGATTTAAAACCACTTTTTCTATTAAAATATTTAAATCTACCACCACTAAAATACCCTTTTTGTTAGGTTGATTTTCCCAAAAGTCTTTATTCCTCACTATTTCTGCTTTATGAATTATGAGCCTAAATTCCTTTTCACTCTTAAATTCAATTCTCTTATGATTTAATGGTAGTATAAAACTAAACGAAGTTGGAAAATCATTCCCATACCAAGTGTCTTTTAAATAATTAATATATCTAACTTTTGTAGGCCAAATGGTTTCCTTACAACTAATCAATGAATTAAATAGTCTTTCTTTTGTTGATTTAATTGCAACCCCTTTTTCAGATGAATATGAATTCCACATTAATTGAGATTCGTCATCTGCAATGTGCCAACAGCAAACCATAGAACTCGGACGAAATTCTTTAAAAATTTCTTTATAACCTTTCCTAATTTCATCGTTTGTTGTTTTTGTTAAGTAGTCAGCCTCTTTTTCGGGAATTGAACCCTCAAATTTATCTCCAAGAAAATCAGCTCTGCAGAAAAATAGTGATTTTTCATTAATTAAGCTTTCAAACTTTTTAAAATCAAGATAGCGCCATATTATGGCATTTTCTTCTAATGGTATTAAGTATTTGTTTTTCGTATCTATCATATTTGATAAATTTGGTCAACCTATTTCAGGACGTGAGGTTTTTCAAAATTGCACACAACGGCTGGGGGTGTGCCCAGTGGGGGAGTTCGGGGCCAGCGTCCTTATCCCCCGATAAGGACGCCCAATGCGGGCGAACCAGCTGGATTGTCTAGAAATCCCCCACATTGGGTACACCCCTTGTTAGCCAAAGTATTTAATTTTATCAAAGTATTCTTCCATTCAGCAAGTTTTTCATCAAATGATTTCCAAGTATTTGCAGAACTAGTTGAAGGTAAAATTATGAATTCAGTTTTTGTTTCAAAGGTTTTAATTCTAAGAAAGTATTCATATGCTTTCTTACCGTTAAATACTATTCTTTTGATTCTAGGATAAGATTTTAATAAATTATTAAAGTCATTAAATTCTTCATTATTAATATTTTTGTCTAGACTACCTTCTCTTTCTGCTTTTTTCAACACATCCCACAAACCAATTTTATTCTCTAACATTAGTTGTTTTTTTTTCTGATAATCAATTATTTCGTTTCCATTATTAAAAATTCGAAAAATAATTTTCCAAAATTGATTACTTCTATTAGCATAGTATTCATTCTTTTGCAATGATATCTCACCAGGCATTGTCCCAAGTATTATTGTCTCTGTCATTTCATTTACAATAGGTTGAAAACTATCTTTTTTCATTTTCTTGTAAATTATTTGATTCGATAATATATTTCATTAATTACGCTACTTTCAGCAGAATTCAAACGACCATTTTCTTTAAATTTTGCTAATTCACTTTTGAGATTATTCTTTTCCTTTTTTCCAAAGCTTTCTTGTGGGTTTTCAATAAACCTTGGAAAATTGTTTTTAAGAATACTTTCAATATTTTCTAAGGCATTCAACCTAATACTAGGTTTTTTTAGTCCCCTTTCAATTAGAGACGTCTGAATGTCTTTCTTGATTTCTGTCCAGTTCATAATTTTACATTTTTAATCAATATTTTGGCTAACGGCTGGGGGTGTGACCAGTTTGGGGGCGCGGGGCTTGGGATTTATCCCCCGTTAAGAAACTCCCTGCGTGCCGACCCGCTTGCCTAACCCATTCAGCCCAAATTGGTTACACCCCTTGTTACCGCCTGTTATTAATTAACTATAAATCTATTGCTAATTCCATTGTATTCATAAAAATAAACACCTGATGAATAATCGCTAATGTCAATTTTTAGATTGTTAGAATTAAAATCAATTCTGTATGTTTCTATTAACCTACCGTTAATGTTATAAATCCTCATTATAGTATTTTTACCATTTTCAATTTCATATGGTAAGTTCACAAAAGAATTTGAAGGATTTGGAAATGCAAAACTTTTTATGTTTGGCTTGTTTGAAGTTGTTGAGTTTGATGTGCCAACAAGTTGATAAAAATCACTGATATAATATAAAGTAGCTGGGGTTGTTTCCGTGTAATTATATCGAATAATTTTTAATTTGTTTTGACCGTCTTTTGTTTTTATGATTAAAGGATAAAAACTAAAAGCGTTCCCGAAATCATAAAGAAGATTGCTGTTTTCATCAAATAGCCTGATTAGTTGACGATAATTATCTAAACCAGATGCGGAAATCTTTGTGAAAGCAACAATAAATTCAATATTGCTACTTGAATTGTAAATATTAATAGAGGGGAAATTTATTGAGGTGATATAATAACCATCAGGAACATCAAGTATAATTGTTTTGTAAAGAGTGTGATTATTGTTGTAAATATTAAACTGGTTCGCTTCTGTACTAAAGCCTTGTTGCTCAAAGTACATTGTAGTAGTGTTAGTGTCAAATTCCCCAATCCAACTATTATATGAATGTTCAAGTTGAATTTGAGAGAAGGAACTAAAGGCGCAAGTAAGCAGGACAACCAAAATAGATGTTTTTTTCATAACCCAAAATTTTTAAAAGATTAATAATTGTTAATTCTTATTGTAACCAAATTCTCTTGACAGTAAAACATCTTTCCAATAACTTTCTCTGGTAAAAATCTCATCATCTTTAGCATTCATACTCCTAATTTCAAGTATAGTGAATTGAAAGTTATTTGCATAGTCAAAGCCATTTTGAACAATTATTTTTTCTAATTCTTTATTAGTACAATGACCATTTATGGTATAATCTTTCCATCTATCCCAAAAAGCGTTTGAACCATAAGCTGCACCAACATATTGCTTGCCACTTTGTTTGTCTGAAATAAGGTATACTCCCTTTACACTTGATAATGCTGTTTTCCAAGATTCCACTTCTCTGCTAATAACTGTTTTTAGAAAGTCAAAACTAATTTTCACGTTTTCATAACCCTCAAAGGGAAGGATTGAATATTTGTCTCGTAGTATTTCAACAATTTCAAATTGATTGAAGTAATTTACTAAGTAAGGGTATGAATTCCTGAATTTTTTTTCAAATTTAATTACCATTTTACCAATTACATCAACACCAATATTTAAAAGTATTGTTTCATATTTATATCGATTGTTTTTAAGTTTGGTAACGTTTAACTTTTTATATATTCCTGCAAAAACCCATTCTTCTTTTTTGTAATGGATTAAAGAAAAAATGTATTCTTTTTCAAAGTTCTTATTTCGTTGATACTCTTGCCAATCTTTAAATTCATCCCGATAAAAAGAATACAAAGGTTCAAGGCGATTTTTTGGGTCAGAACCAATTGCAAAGTGAATTTTCGAATTTTCAATTATCTCACTTTTTATTTGAAGTATTTGATTTGCATTCATCATATTATTTTTTTAAACTTTTCGTAAAACCGTACATATCAATTATCTTCGCTTTAGTATATCTTGTTTTGGTTTTGTTTTCTGAAAGAAAGTCAGTCGTAAAGGTGTTGTTTGAAATTTCGTCTATTATTTTTTTATTTGATTCGTAAAAATCTTTAATACACAGCAAGGAATTTTGATTAAAAACACTAAAGCCACATTTATTCTTGAAAATAGTTCTAAAAGATTTACGGAAATATTCATCATAAGCAGGGACGAACCCAAAAACACCAAGTAAAACTTTAGTTACTAGAGTTAAATCACTATTATTGTTTAAGATTAATCTTTTTTTGACCTGATTATAGATTTCAATAATTGTTTTAATGTTTTCTTCAGAATAGTTATCTACATCAATAGTCCAAAAGTTTCGGTCTAAACTATTAATGTACTGTATAAGGGGCTTAAAATGCACAATACTTTTTTGTAAAATGAAACTTGAACCGCGATACATACCCCAGCTACTTAAATAAAAACCTAAAGTTAAACAACTTCGTTCAAGGTCGTTTTCAAAGTTTTTTGCAACAGAAAAATAATTATAGCAATAATCAAATGAGGAATACCTGTCTACAGGGTTTGACTTTGACATAAATTTGTCTATCGTTGAAATTAAATCCTCTGTGTATGCGTTCATTGTCTGACAATCTGTTTGTTAGTCATAATTGGCGGTAACGGCTGGGGGTGTGAGCCGTGGGGGAGTTCGTGGCGCAGCGTCTTCATCCGCCGTTAGGGCAGCCCCCGTGCGGGCTCTGCTGCCCCGAGGTCATCGCATCCCCCGCATGGCTTGCACCCCATGTTAGCAACCTGTGGTTTAAGAGCTGGTTGAGCGGTCGATGTACCCATGTCCCCCCGTGATAACGTTGCCCAGCAGCAAGCCACTTGCCTGTCAGCGTACCCGCTCCGCTGGTGAGGTGCGGTGGGTGGAGGGAAATATCTCATCGTGTCCAGCCATTCCTTCCAAATTTTCAGCGCCTAGCCACCAAAATTTCCTTTCAGAGGCTGCTGACGTACCATTCTTCGTGGGCGGGCTTCATCACATCCATTTCTAGATTCCAGCCCTGATTAGCATTTTCAGCCCGATAATGCGAAAAGCCTTTTCCTCCCTTCAGCGTGGGCTTTCTACCCCACTTTTCCAAGCGGCCCTTAGCAAGCAAACTAGGCTAGGCGTCATCCGCCATTTCGGTCGAGGGTGGCGAAATATTCTCTAGCCCCTCGAAGGCCTGTTCTCTCCACCCGCTTCACCAAATGCAACGCTCTCAGCCCACCCGTAAAATTTGATATTGTCAATTCATTTTCACTCCAAAACAGGCTGCCGATAGGCTACATCTTCGTTTTCGTCCACCATGGTTGCTAACGGCTGGGGGTGTGAAATGTGCTGGAGATTGAAACTGTTTCCTCGTCCCACGAGAAAAGAAAGATTGAAACGAATAAAATTCCTAATCCGCAAGAAACCAGCATTTTACACACCCCTTGTTGGGGGCTGGCTATATTTTCTTAATCTTTTCTGGATTCTGACGACAATCGAAAACTGATGCAATTGTAATTATTTCATCTTCTTTCCAATAAATGATTTTATAGTTGCTTTCTACAAGATATCTAAAATCTTCTGGCATTTCATTTAGAAGTTCTTCCTTGGGTCCAGATAGCGGATTTTTGAGTAAAATTTCAACTCTACCAACAATTTTGTTTACAATTTTCTTTGCGATTCTTGGGCTGGCTTTAAGAGAGTAATAGTCATAAATATCATTCAACTGTTTTGTTGCTAATTCAGACCATTCAATTTTTATTTCCATGATTTGATTCTCTTTTTTAATTCTTCATGTGAAATTACACGACCTTCTGCTTTGTCTTGTTTTGCCTGGTCAATCATTTCATGGAATTCTTTCAAGGACATAGGTTTCAGCCCCATGTTGTATTGTTTCTTTTTCTCAATTCTTATAAAAGATTCTAATTTTTCGATGATACTCTCATCAGAAATTCTTAAAAATTCTTCTATTAGATTCAGTTTTCTCGCTTGTATGTTCATTTCGACAGTCTTTATATTCTTTCTACAAATATAACGAGTTTCGATAGAAAGTGTTTCGATTGGTCGTCTTTTTTAGCTTGCCCCCAACGGTGGCGGTATGAAAAGTTGCCGATTGCGGGCGATTTCCTGTCAAGTTATACAAAAGCTGAAGCGGGCTACAACTCTTGAATAACCTACTGCCCCGGCAATTTTTTATACCGTGTGTTATAGGGCGTTTTTCTTTATCTCGTCATTATGAAGTCTTTTTAATTACCCATTCTACAAGTCCTGCCGATACTGTCAATTCAGCTACTTTGTCAACGAGATAAAGTTTTGTTTCTGTTTCATTTTCGTAAGTCGATAAGTTGTTTTTAGCAGTATGAACAACATAAAAGAATTTGTCATAGTCATTCATAGTTGCAAATTGTTCTTGATAACTTAAAAATTGTTGTAAATCAGACTGTGCCTTGATTTGAACTATTGCTCTTTCGCCCGTCACTGGTGCAAAAAGTTCAAGGTCTAATGTCTTTTGCGTTTTTCCCGTGTCTCCAACTCTTTGCCAACCTGCTTGTCTAAAAATCAAGTCCACCAATGTTTCAAAGTCCTTCCATTGTAAATTCTGAATTAAAAAAGTCAGTTTTATTTTGAGGTCAAACATTGCTTGTTCAACTTCAACAACTTCTTTCATTTGTTCGCAGTTGATTTTGGCAAGTGCATATTTTTCTTCTGGAACACTGCAAATTGTCCCGCGAAACCCTTGTGTTTTTAAAAGTTTACCGCTTATGTTTCCTGCAAGTAAAACATTCTCGTAAACGTCCTTATCAGACCATTTGCCAATTACAGGTCTTGTTTTGGTTTTGTCAGCGAGCAAAGTTATTTCAGGTTTTGAAAAACACCACCAAAGTTTATTTGCGTAAAAAGTTATCCAAAGTGTATTTTCGTCTTCTTCGTAAAACTGTTTGATTTGGTTTGTATGACTTGTCGCAACAAATGTCTTTGAATTTTCTTCAGTTGTGAAATAGTCGTGAACTTTGTCCCATTGTCCTGTTAAACAAAGTTTGTGGTCAACTTCTCTATATCCAAGTCGCAAATTGTGGTTGTTTTCAATACACTCTTTCTCAAACTTTCCACCTTGTCCGAGTTTAATAAACAAAACTTTATTTGCTTTAATTCTTTTCATTTGCTTATGCTTGTTCGGTCGTCTTTTTTAAAATGCCCTATAACGGCTGGGGGTGTGGCAAGTGTGGGAGCGCGTGCTACGTTTTCGTCCCCCGACGAAAACGACCGAGCGGGTGAAACCGCTCCGGAGTCCCAGCGTCAACCCACATTGGCTACACCCCTTGTTACCACCTGTGCTTTTATTCTTTCGTTATTATATATTGTTAAAAATTAGTCATTATAAGAATATTGGACGACAGGAGCATTGAATACATACTGTTACCAAATATTTCTTAGTTTGGTTCTTTAAGTCCAATTTTCTATTCATTGTATTTTTAAAACTTTGGTTACACACCTTGTTTCTTAACTGCATTTTGGATATCTGTTCTCTATTACTTTTATTGTGTTTTTCAGAGAGACTATGATTAAAATATTATCTATAATAATACAAACCTCATTATAGATTGATGCATTGATCTTTCTTCACCTAATTATTCTAATATTTAACTTTTCACTTAATTCATTCAATAAAAACTCTGCATCGCTCAAATTATTGAATCGTTTAATCATTTTTCTCTTTCTTAGATTTTCTGAAAACAAACACACTTCATAAGAAAGATTTTCGAAAGTAGAGGAAATATTTGTACTCGGGCCATATCTCATTTCTATTCGTTTAATTTTTCTAATTGAAACTTTTGAGTATTCATCTATGTTGTAGTAATTACTATATTCAATTCTTATGAATCTAAAGCTCTCTTTAATTTCTTTCCTCTCATAATCAATTTCTTTCCCAGTAACACTAAAACACAACAAACAACTAAATATTAGTACAATAAGACCAAGCAGAATATTCGAGTAAATTATCACAAATATACTTATGAAGATTCCCATATAACCAAGAATAATGAAATGGTTTGAGAATAGTCTTTCATTTTTAATTTTTATCACAGTTTCCATCTTTTTCGAATAGATATTTTATCCCAAATTTTTTAGCATTGGTGGTAACGGCTGGGGGTGTGAGCCGTGGGGGAGTTCGTGGCGCAGCGTCTTCATCCGCCGTTAGGGCAGCCCCCGTGCGGGCTCTGCTGCCCCGAGGTCATCGCATCCCCCACATGGCTTGCACCCCATGTTAGCAACCTGTGGTTTAAGAGCTGGTTGAGCGGTCGATGTACCCATGTCCCCCGTGTTAACGCTGCCCAGCAGCAAGCCACTTGCCTATCAGCCAGCCCAAATGCTGGCGAGGTGCGGTGGGGTAAGGGGAAATATTTCATCGAGTCCAGCAAATCCTTTCCATTTTTCAGCGCCTAGCTAACAAAATTTCTGTCTAAGGCTGCTGACGTAACATTTTTCGAGGGCGGGCTTCATCGCAATAATTTTTCATTTCTAGCCTCGGGTTGCATTTTCAGCCCGATAACGCTAAGCGCCTTTTCCTTTTTTCAGCGAGGGGTTTCCAGCCCAAATTTTCAAAGCAGCCCTTAGCAAACCAACCAGGCTAGGCGTCATCCGCCATTCTGGTCGAGGGTAGTGAAATATTTTCTAGCCCCTCGAAGGCCTGTTCTTTCCAAACTGTTTCCTAAATGCAGAGTTTTTAGCCTACCCGCTCATTTCGATATTTTCAAACCATCTACGCCCGAAACAGGCTGCCGATGGGTTAAATCTTCGTTCTCGTCCACCATGGTTGCTAACGTTCGGGCTGGTGCGTACCGTGCCAATTACCCCGCTATTTTTTTTAAAATCAAATGCACCCCACCAGAATTGGCATGGCATGCACCAGCCTGTTGTGAGCTGTTGTTAATTTTTTTCAA
>Ga0334893_1003447_pt1 | contig 10054 bp, 8 predicted proteins | sample GraSluR3_MG_5_FD_207218 | JGI IMG/M metagenome (GOLD analysis project Ga0334893, IMG submission 207218) | Sludge microbial communities from methane-producing bioreactor in Wageningen University, Netherlands - Granular Sludge_09_05-R3 | ecosystem: Engineered > Bioreactor > Anaerobic > Unclassified...
TTTGTTTATTTGCAAAAAATTGAATATCCTCAATCATTAAAGGGAAAATTCCATCTATCTCTTTTTTTAATAAACCATTTTTAGCTAAATCATAGTTATCGTAAAGATAAAATATTAATTTTGAAATATATGGCTTTTTTTCAAAATAATTATCATTAGCTGCTAGAGAGTAATTAATAATTCTGCCTTCTTTTGTTTTTTCAAGTCCGCTAAATAAATAAGAACCAGTGCCAATGGGCTTTAAATTATTTTCTGCTGTTAAAAAATTACTAGATTCAATATTCTCCCAAAAATGCTTAGGTATTATTTTTAAAGTAAGATTTTGAAGAAAAGGTTGATAGGTGTTTTTAAGATTAAAGCGGACAATATGAGAACCAGGGCTTTCTACAACAATTCCCCCCCAATTTAATCTTAGAGGGCTTTTAATGTTTGGGTTTTGTATTGTTTCTATAGTAAAAACAACATCATCAGCAGTAAAAGGAACTCCATCATGCCAGAAGATATCTTCTTTTAAAAACACAGTATAGCTGGTTCCGTCTTCGTTAATTTCTATTTTTTCTGCTAAGTCAGGAACAAATCCTCCTTGGCCATCAATTTTATAAAGACCATTATAAATCAATTCAATTAAATCTTTTTCACAATCATTTGATCGAGAGAGGACAGGGTTAATATATGAAAGACGACCAATTGTGCCTAATCGCAAGACACCTCCTTCGCGAGGCTCTAAAATTGTGAATTTAGATATCATATTAGATCCTAATAGAGTAAGACCAATAATAAATATAAATAAAAATAAAAAGCTTAAAAACCTTTCTTTTAATGGTAATTTAAGCCATCTTTTAAAGAAAGAATTGAAAATATTTTTCATTTAATCAAGTAAAAGAGATTATATCAAAAGAGAAATAAAGAAATAACTGACGAGATAATAAATAAAGCACCTAAAATAACAGTAAAAATAAATATTGTTTTTTCTAATCCTCTTCGAGTTCCATAAAATTGAGAAGAAACACCTCCTAAGATTCCCATTCCCCCTCCTCTTTGTTGAAGAAGGACCAAGGCTATTAGAAGAATGCCAATGATAATTTGGGCAATAACTAAAGTTAATTGATTCATAAACTATTTTATCTTATACGTTAAAGAATTAAAAATACTAATAATAATAGAAGAGATCAACCAAGTAAGGGGAAGCTGAATAGTCAGGACAGGCATGAATACAGTGGCTGTTTTTAGGATAATTATATTAATAATTAAAGAAAAAAGGCCAAGGGTTATCCAAATAAGAGGAAGGAAAACTAAACGGAGAATAGGTTTTATTAATAAGTTAAGAAAAGAAATAACAAGAGCTAATAAAATTAATTCAATAAAGGTTCCTTGGAAATAAAAATCATTAAACAATTCATTAAATAATCTTTGACAAAATAAAATTGCTAATGAATTTAAAGCAATGCCTAAAAGAAGTTTTTTCAAAAAATTCATTTCTTAGTAATAATAAAGACAAGCAAATTTCGTTTTAATCAAGAATATAAATCTAAAATATAATATTCTAAGTATAGAATAAATAATCTTAAAAGTCAAAATTATTATTTTTTAATGCCCAACAAAGGAAGTAAGCTTTGGCCAGTTATTTCAGGAGGGATTGGTAATCCAAATAATGTTAAAATTGTTGGAGCAACGTCAGCTAACATGCCACCAGCCCATTTTTCTATATCAGATATTTCTTTTTCTGTGCGAGGAGAAGAAAATTTCCATCGGGAATCAATTAAATAAAAAGGAACTAAGCTTGTATCATGTTCTGTTTCCATCTCGCCTGTTATAGGGTTCATCATTCTTTCCAAGTTTCCATGATCAGCAGTGATAATAGTTGTATAGTTTAATTCTTGGCTTTTTTTAATTACTTTTTCTATTTCTTGGTCAATAATTTTTGCACATTCAATTCCTGATTTTATATTACCTGTGTGTCCTATCAAATCAGGGCTGGCATAATTAATTAATATGAAATCATAAATATTTTCTTCAAAAGCCTGAATAAGGCGCGTAGTGATTTCTGATGATTTTAATCCAGGATAATCTTCAATATGAAGTGTTTTTATTGAAGGAATAATGACCCAGTATTCTCCTGGAAAAGGTTTTTCTTTGAGACTATTAAAGAAATAAGTGACATGAGCATATTTTTCGGTTTCTGCAAGATGAAGTTGTCTTTTTCCAGACTGAGAAAGGAGTTGTGAAAGACAAGTAGATATTTTTTGAGGAGGAAAAGCAACTTTAACAGGAAATTCTTTATTGTATTCAGTAAAAGTAGTAATTTGGAGTTCTTGAAATTTTTTAACTGGAAACTCTTCAAATTTTGGATTGCAAAAAGCTTCTACTAATTGTCTCATTCTTTCTTCACGAAAATTAAAAAAAATTATTCCATCTTTTTCTTCTATTAGGCTTGAAGATTCTGAATTTTCTTGATCCTTTATTATGGCAGGAACAATAAATTCATCAGTAATCCCTTCCTCATAAGATTTTTCAATATAAGACAATGGGTTTTTAATAGTTTTTCCTTTTCCTGAAATTAGAGCATCATAGCATTTAGCAGTTCTATTAAAGTTTTTATCTCTGTCCATGGCATAAAAACGCCCTGAAATGCTTGCAATTTTCCCTTTTCCTCTCGTTTTTAAATCTTTTTCTAGTTGAGCAATTATTTCTTTTGCTTTGTTTGGAGGCGAATCTCTGCCATCAGTAAAAATATGAAGATTGACTTTTTCTATTTTTAAAGAATTAGCTAAATCTAATAAAGATAATAAATGGTTGTATGAACTATGAACGATGTTTTCACTTAATAATCCAGCCAAATGAAGGGTGCTGTTATTTTGTTTTACATGATTACAGGTTTCTAATAAAGCAGGGTTTTGAAAAAAAGATCCATTTTCTATGCTTTGTGAGATACGAACAGAATACTGATACATGATCTGGCCACTTCCTAATGTTAAGTGGCCTACTTCACTATTTCCTGCTTTATTAAATGGTAATCCTACGGCTATTCCTGAGGCCTGGAGGGATGCCATGGGATAATACTTTTTTATTTTATCAATATTTGGTGTGCCTGCTCGATAGATAGCATTTGAAAAATTTTTTTCTCCTATGCCCCAGCCATCTAGAATTATTAAACAAATTTTTGAAGAAAGACGAGTCATATATTGTAATTAATAAAAGATAAATTTAGTAACTTAATTATTAGTATATCTTATTTTTTAAATTTTGACAAAAAGCTTTTTTTTGCTATAATAAGAAATATTTACTTAGTATTGAAAAAAGTGAATATATCTCAGTTTAATGATCTTGTTCGGTTCTTTATTTAACTCAGGACTATTTATTCTCTAGTGTTTAACCTTTGCAGAATGTTTTATTTTAAACGATTTTTCTTATTTAATTCTTTTTTATCTAGGATACCAAATCGAGGTTTCTAAGGTTTTCTTGATTAAGTTTATTTTACGAAGACAATAAAGATAGATTTTTAAGTGTTTTGAGAAATTAATTTTTATTATCGCGTAATAAAATAGAGAATAATAGGCCTTTAATATAAAAATTATGGCTATGTTTAATATATCTGATTTCTCAATAGGCGCTATTTTTTTATTTATTGGAGCAGGTGCTTTTTTGGGATACATTGTTCGTCAACAAATTGCTCAAAAATATTCTGATTCAATCGAATCAAAATTAAAATCTCGAGTAGAAAAAGTAAAAGAAGAGGCAAAAAATATTGTTTTAGAAGCAAGAGAAAAAGCAACGAAAGCTTTAGAAGAAGTTGAAGAAGAAAAAAAAGAAAGGAAAATTCAACTTGATAAAATGGAAGAAAGATTGTTGCAACGAGAAGAACTAATAGATAAAAGACAGGTTGAAATTAGCGAAAAAGAAACAGAAAATAAAAAGATTTTTGAAAAAATACAATCTTTAAAATCAGAATTAGAGAAAATACAAAAAAGCGAGCTAGATTTATTAGAGAAAATTGCAAAATTATCTCAGAAAGAAGCAAAGGAAGAATTAATGAAGAAAATAGAAAAAGAGAATAGTGAAGAAATTATAGAAGCTTTAAAAAAATTAGAAAGATCTAGAAAAGAAGAAATAGAAAAAAAGGCAAAGGAAATAATGGTTGGGGCAATTCAAAAATATACTCGTTCTAATGTTGGAGAAATTACAACAACAGCAGTAAATTTGCCTTCAGAAGACATTAAAGGCAAGATAATAGGTCGTGAAGGAAGAAATATCCGTCATTTTGAAAAATTATCTGGAGTTGAATTAATAATGGATGATTCACCAAACACTATTATTCTTTCTAGTTTTGATATTACTAGAAGAGAGATTGCTCGAGTGGCTTTAGAAAAATTAATTCAGGATGGTCGTATTCAACCAGCAAAAATAGAAGAAAAGATTATGGAAGCTCAAACAGAGATAAGGGAAAGGATTAAAAAAGCTGGTGAGGATGCTTTATATGAAGTAGGGATATTAGATTTACCGCAAGAGTTAGTTTACTTATTAGGAAGATTGAATTTTAGAACTAGTTATGGTCAGAATGCCCTTACTCACTCAATAGAAGTTTCCTTGCTATCAGCAGCTTTAGCTTCAGAACTAGGTGCTGATATTGAGGTAAGTAAAAAAGCAGGTTTACTTCATGATATTGGTAAAGCAGTAGATCAAGAAATAGAAGGAACTCATTTGGAATTAGGAAGAAGAATTTTAATAAAATACAATTTGCCTGAAGAAATAATAAAGGCAATGCAATCTCATCATGATACTTATCCTGTTGAAACAACAGAAGCTGCTATTGTTAATGCTGCTGATGCAATTTCTGCTTCGCGCCCAGGAGCAAGAAAGGATAGTGTTGAAGCTTATCTTAAGAGATTAGCTAATTTAGAAGAGATAGCTTCTTCTTATGAGGGAGTTGAAAAAGTTTATGCGGTTTCTGCTGGAAGAGAAATTAGAGTTTTTGTTCAGCCAAATAAAATAGATGATTTAGCTGCTATTAAATTAGCTAAAGATTTAGCTAAGCGTCTTGAAGAAACTTTAAAATACCCTGGAGAAGTTAAGGTTACTGTAATTCGTGAAACTAGGGCAATTGAAATAGCTAGATAAGAAAGTTTTAATAAAGATTTACTTTATTTGAGTCTTTTGGTATACTATATCTAGTAGACAACAATTCAAAAGGTCGAACCCCTTATATAAAAATTTTTAATTTAAGGGAATATTTAAAAAATTAATTATTATGACTAAAGAAGGATTAATTGATGCCATTGTTAATAAAATTGGTTGTTCTAAAAAAGATGGAGTAGAAGCTTTAGATGCAATTCTTGAAGCTATTACAAAGTCTTTAAGCTCAGGAGATACAGTAACAATAACTGGTTTTGGTACTTTTTCTGCCAGAAAAAGAGCTGCTCGAGCAGGAGTAAACCCTAAAACTGGTGAAAAAATTCAAATTCCAGCAATGACAGTTCCGAAATTTAAAGCAGGAAAAGGATTGAAAGATGCTGTGAAATAAAATTTTAAGAGTTTGTAGTTTTTAAAACCCCAGCTAATTAGCTGGGGTTTTAAATAAATGAATATTCTATTTATTTCTTCTTTTTAGTTTGTTCAGCTTTTTTAATGTTTTTTAAGGTAAGAGAAATTCTGTTATTTTCAACGGCAATGACTTTTACTTCTTTTGTTTCTCCTTCTTTTAAAACTTCATTGATGTTCTCAGGCAAGGGATCTGAAATCTCTGATAAATGAATTAATCCATCAACGCCAGTGTCATCAAGTCTTGCAAAAGCACCAAAATCTACTATTTTAGTAATAGTGGCTTTCACAACATCTCCAACATTATATTTATTAATAATATCTTTTATCTTATCTTTTTCTACTAGTTTTTCAGAAAGAATTAATTTATTAGTTGTAGAGTCACAATCTAATACTTTGACTTGAATTTCTTGTCCAATTAAGGCTTTTAATTTTTCTAAAATATCAGCCTTTTTTCCTTCTTCAACTTTTGGATAATGATCAGCAGCTAATTGGGAAGCAGGAAGAAACCCTTTAATATCTTCTACTTTTCCTATTAAGCCACCAGTATTGGCTTCAAGAATAAGAAAAGAAAGTGTTTCGTTCTTGTTTTTAAAATCTTTTATAGTTTCCCAAGATTTTTTTCTTTCAAGGTTTTCCAAAGATAAATCAATTAACCCTTCTTCGTTATTCCAGTCAAGAATTCTAACTAAAACCTTATCATTTAGAGATAAAATTTTAATATAATTCCTTGCTTCTGAATATTCTACTCCCTGGACAATTCCAGTACCATAAGGAGAAAGGTCTATGAATAAAGATCTTTCTTTTTTTTCTAAAACAATTCCCTCAACAAGAGATCCAGTCAGGGGAAGCGAAATAGAGTTATTTTTTTTTAGAATGGGCATAATAATTTAATATTTCTTTTATTTTTGTGCCGAGGCGGTGAATCGAACACCGGACGCTTTGCTCTTCCATATGCTCTCTAAATTACTTTAGAGGTTGGACTATATCATCACCCTATTTAAAGGGGCTGGGCGCTTCGAAGTAAATTTTTATTTACCCCTACTCTTTTAAAAGATAGTCTCTACACCTTTCTATTTAATTTTCGTAAAAAAATAAACAGATTTGGCTCGGAATTACCCAAGTTTATGCTTGGGTTTCTCCGATTTCACCCAGTTTACAGTTCATATTACTATGAATTGGCCCAAAGATTTAGGCAAACGCTCTACCACTGAGCTACCTCGGCTTGGTTTTCATCAATCTTGAATAGAAAACTTTTTAAGACTTTCTATCCAACCCATGATTTTATTATAAAGGTTAGTATTGTTTATTCTAACTTGAATTGTTGCAAATTGCAAGTTATTAAAAGGTTTTCTACCTAAGCTTGAATTGCTTACACCAAAATAAATTTTATTAAATTTTTTTTTCTTTGAGATTAGTTACTTTCTTCCAATAATTCTTTAAGTATTTAGCGTTTTGGTGTTTATGTCCCATATTTGTATTTTTATTTTATTGTAATTACAGCCTTTAATCTTAATTTTAAAGCTTTTTGTTTTATAATTTGGGATCTCATGTTAATAAATTGACCCCACCGTTTAATATTTTTGAATTTGTGGGCAGTATAGGATTCGAACCTATGACCTCATGAATGTAAGTCATGCGCTCTAACCAACTGAGCTAACTGCCCTATGTAATACAGTGGACCCGAGGGGACTCGAACCCCTGACCTCTACTATGCCATAGTAGCGCTCTACCAACTAAGCTACGGGCCCATTGATTATTAAGCTTATCAGTTATTGTTTAGATTTTCAAGAAAATTTCTTTTTCATTTTAAAAGAAATATGATATTATTTATTAATTGAAATTTATGAAGCTTTCATTAAAAGAAATTGAAAAACTATCAATAAGTATCCGCAAAGAAATAGTTGCAATGATTACTAAGGCAAATTCTGGCCATTGCGCTGGGCCTTTAGGAGCAGTTGAGCTATATGTATCTTTGTATTTTGGTGGTGTTTTAAAATATGATTCTCAAAAACCTAATTTGGAAAACAGGGATAGAGTTGTTATCTCTAATGGTCATTATGCTCCTTTGATCTATTCAGTTTTAGCTCATGCTGGATATTTTCCTTTAGAAAAATTAAAAACTTTAAGGAAATTAGGAAGCCAACTTCAAGGACATTCATATCGTTTGTCATTGCCAGGCATAGAAACTTCTTCTGGTCCAGTTGGAGAAGGTTTGTCACAGGCAGTTGGTATGGCTTTAGGGGCAAAATTGGATAAAAAAAAGTATCAAATTTATTGTTTTATGGGAGATGGTGAGCAAGATTGTGGTAATACTTGGGAAGCAGTAATGACAGCGAATAAATATCAATTAGATAACTTAACGGCAATTATTGATAGAAATAATATTCAAATAGATGGTTTTACTGAAAATGTTATGCCTTTGGAACCACTAAAAGAAAAGTATGAATCTTTTGGTTGGAAAGTTCTAGAAATAGATGGTCATAACATTTCAGAAATTATTAAGGCTTTGAATTCTTCAAAATCTATTTTTGTTAAACCAGTAGTTATTATTGCTCATACCATTCCTGGAAAAGGGATTGATTTTATGCAATGGGAGCATGAATGGCATGGTAGGGTTCCTGATTCTCAGCAAGCTGAAGAAGCTCTCCATCAATTAAGAAATTTAAAAGGAAAAATTGAGTCTGAGTTAGAGTAATTGTAATTATTATGCTTAATCCTAATATTCAACTGAATCCTAAAATTTTTACTGAAGAGATTAAAAAAATTTCTCCTCGTGATGGTTTTGGAGAGGGCTTAGCTTTAGCAGGAGAAATTGATAAAAGAGTTGTTGCATTATGTGCTGATGTAACAGAATCTGTAAGAATGCATTTATTTAAAAATCGTTTTCCTGAGAGATTTTTTCAAATGGGAATAGCTGAACAAAATATGGTTGGGATAGCCTCAGGCTTAGCAGCAGTAGGTAAAATACCAGTAGTTGGTAGTTATGCGGTTTTTTCTCCTGGAAGAAATTGGGAACAAATTAGAACCGCAATTTGCTATAACGAACAAAAAGTAATTCTTATTGGTTCTCATGCAGGATTAAACACCGGTCCTGATGGAGCTAGTCACCAAGCCTTAGAAGATATTGCTTTGATGAGGGTTTTGCCTAAAATGTCTGTTATTTCTCCAGCAGATTCTTTAGAGGCTCGTAAAGCTATTATTGCAGCTATTAAATATCCTGATTCTATATATATTCGTTTACCTCGAGAAAAAACATCTGTTTTTACAACAGAACAAACTCCTTTTGAAATTGGAAAATCTCAAGTTTTATGGTTGCCTGAAAATGAAGAAAAATTCTCAGGAATTACAATTTTTGTTTGCGGTTATTTAGTTTACTCAGCGTTAGAAGTGGCTAAAGAGCTAGAATTAGAAGGAATATCAATAACAGTTATTAATAATTCTTCTATTAAGCCTTTAGATACGGAATTAATTTTAAAATGGGCTAAAAAATCCAAAACGATCATTACTTTAGAAGAGCATCAAGTAGCTGCTGGCATGGGGTCAGCAATAGCAGAGTTTTTAAGCGAGAATTATCCTTTACCAATTAAGTTTATGGGAATAAGAGATCAATTTGGTGAAAGCGGTCAAGCTGAAGAATTGATAAATAAATATGGCCTTAGCAAGAAGATGATAAAACAAACAATAAAAGAAATATTAAGTAATTTTTAATTTATTATGTTGTTTGACGTAATTACAATTGGTTCTGCAACTCGTGATGGGTTTTTTAAGGGCGTTGATTTTTTATCTATTGAAGGAGATTGTTTTATGACTAATAAAGGTATCTGTCTTCCTTTAGGAGCTAAGATACAAGTGCCTCAAGTTCATTTTCTTACTGGAGGGAGTGCTACTAATACTTCAGTAAGTTTTGCTCGTCAAAATTTAAAAACTGCCATTATTTGTCGTGTAGGTGATGATGTCTCAGGAGAAACCATTATTAGAGAGCAAAAGAAAGAAAGTGTTGATACGAAATTTATTCAAAAAGATTATTCTGACCCTACGGCTTATTCAGTAATTTTTTTAACACCTTCAGGAGAGAGAACCATTCTTTCTTATAAAGGCTGTACAGAAAAACTTACTATCTGGGAGATTCCTTGGAAGAAGATAAAAACTCGTTGGATTTGTATTGGTTCTTTAGGCAAAGAAAAAAATATTTTAAAAGAGATAATTGAATTTGCCATTTCTAAAAAAATTAAATTAGCCATTAATCCTGGTTGGCAAGAATTAGAATGGCTTAAGAAAAATCCAAAATGGATAGATAAATTTGAAATATTTATTTGTAATCAAGAAGAAGCAGCTTATTTTACAGACATTCCTTATAGTAAAGAAAAACAAGTTTTTAAAAAATTAGATAATTTAGTTAAAGGAATAGTGGTGATGACAAAAGGTCAAAAAGGGTCTACTATTTCTAATGGAGAGTGTCTTTGGAAAGTCGGTGTCTTTCATAAAAAAGCCATTGATGCCACAGGAGCTGGAGATG
>Ga0334893_1003449_pt1 | contig 10048 bp, 7 predicted proteins | sample GraSluR3_MG_5_FD_207218 | JGI IMG/M metagenome (GOLD analysis project Ga0334893, IMG submission 207218) | Sludge microbial communities from methane-producing bioreactor in Wageningen University, Netherlands - Granular Sludge_09_05-R3 | ecosystem: Engineered > Bioreactor > Anaerobic > Unclassified...
GATTCACAACATCAGAAATAAGGATCAGAAAAAAGAGATCCTGACCGAAGATGAAGTAGAACTTCTCACCACACCTTTTGATCTGGCAAGCTATAAGAATGCCATCATGGCCAGTATGATGAAGGGGACCAAAAGAAATGTGGAGAGTGAACCCTCAAAAAACGAGGTAGTCGGGTAAGTGATGAGGAGTTAGTGCGCCCAGATAGGGCGTAGTGTGAAGTAGAAATATGGTGCTACCCCGCAAGATAACGCGGGAAACAACCTGCCTAACCGAAAGGCGAAAGTTGATACGGGAACAGAGCACGGCAGGAAAACAGTAAGTCACCTAAAGGCAATTTGGTGCGACTGAACTGTAATGTTAAGTGGATACGAGGATAAAGCTATATTTGCTGAATGTGAGTTTTGAGTTTTCTTTTCGTCAGAACAAGGGAAAGTGCCTGCTACCCTTGGTGTACAGATGATTGTATAAATAGTTCGTACAATCAGTTATCAAACGCTGTATGCAACATGCTGGAGAACCAGTAATAAAGAAACGAAAGCATATCCGACAATCCACATACCAACTCACTATGCTAACTGGGGATACCCTAAAGGTCAATGCCATAGAAATTGCTTCAACGGCTATAGTTATTGGACTTGAATATGACCCAGGGGTACGGAGCGTTCGTAGTAGTCCGAGGGCGGTAACACCGTCCACATGGCGAAGGGGCGCAGTTATTGTGTACCAAAATAGATGAAAGTTAGGGAGGAAAACCTCTTATGGCAGAGATGCAACCAACAACAGAAATTTTGGAGAGAATCAAGCAAAACTCAAACAAAAACAAGGAAGAAGTGTTTACACGGTTATACCGATACTTGCTTCGTCCAGACCTATACTATGTAGCCTACAAAAATCTATACGCAAATAATGGAGCGTCTACCGAGGGTATAAATGATGATACAGCGGACGGTTTCAGCGAGGAAAAGATAACAAGAATCATCAAATCTCTTGCAGATGAAACCTATAAGCCAAATCCTGCCAGAAGGACATATATTGAAAAGTCCAATGGCAAAATGCGCCCTTTAGGTATTCCAACCTTTACGGACAAACTTGTTCAGGAAGTGTTGAGAATGGTATTAGAAGCGGTATATGAGCCTATCTTTTTAGATTGTTCTCATGGATTCAGACCAAATAGAAGCTGCCATACTGCGCTAACTTCTATCAAGAGACATTTTCCTGGAACTCGTTGGTTCGTGGAGGGTGACATCAAGGGTTGTTTTGACAACATCGACCATCAAGTTTTGGTAAGTGTTGTTAATTCCAAAATCAAGGATGCGCGAATTATCAAGCTAATATGGAAACTCATAAAGGCGGGTTACGTTGAGAATTGGCAATATCATGCCTCTTACAGTGGTACGCCGCAGGGTGGTATTGTGTCACCAATTTTCGCCAATATCTACCTACATGAGTTGGATAAGTTTGTAATAAAGTTGGCTGAAGAATTTGAAAAGCCACAAACCCAAAAGTACACCGATGAATATTATCGACTCTCTAATCAACTTAGTGTTCTTGCAAGGAAGATTAAGAGAGCAGATGGTGTTAAAAGAGAAGAATTACTAAAGGAGCGTAAATTGCTTAGAGCAAAACTTCTCAAAACACCGTGTAAGTCTCAAACAGACAAGAAAATCAAGTATGTTCGTTATGCGGATGATTTCCTTATCGGTGTAAACGGGAATAAAGAGGATTGCCACAACATCAAACGGCAACTATCGGATTTTATTGCAAATACCTTGAATATGGAACTCAGCGAGGAAAAGACGCTTATAACCCATAGCAATACCCCTGCAAGATTCTTAGGCTATGACGTAAGGATAAGGCGTGACGGAAAAATCAAACGCGGAAGCACAACCAATTGCACCAAACGGACACTTAATAATACAGTGGAACTTAATATCCCACTGAACGACAAAATTATGAGATTCCTGTTTGATAAGAAAGTCATAGAACAAGTTAATGGTGAAATACGGTGGACGCACAGAACATCCTTATTGAGGTGCACTGAATTGGAGATTATATCAACCTATAATGCAGAGCTTAGGGGAATATGCAATTATTATTCTATGGCAAGTAACTTCTGTAAACTGGGGTACTTTGCCTATCTTATGAAATACAGTTGCTTAAAAACCTTGGCGAATAAGCATAAAAGTAGCACCTCAAAAATCCTAACAAAATATAAAGACGGCAATGGAAAATGGGGCATTCCATATGAAACAAAAACAGGCACAAAACGTATGTATTTTGCTGAGTATTCAGATTGCAAAACAACAGCCAACTTTGATGATAAAATATGCAATTTTGCGTACGTTGCCCAATCTAGAATGACCACATTTGAGAGCCGTCTAGCAGCTAAAACCTGTGAATTATGTGGAACAAGCGAATCTAAACACTATGAAATTCATCATGTGCACAAGGTGAAAGACCTCAAGGGAAAAGAACCTTGGGAACGGGTGATGATAGCAAAAAGACGAAAAACCATGGTATTATGTAAAACTTGTCACTATAAGATTCACGGAAGAGTTTTGCAAGATTGAACAATAATGGAGAGCCGTGTACATTGAGAGGTGTAAGCACGGTTCGGGGAGGGGTCTGCACAAACCTGCCGCAGAAATGCGATAAGGCGGTGCTTTCCTACTCTACTTTACCCGACTGATCTATTACGGCACAGCCCATCTTAATCGTAAAGAAGATGAGGTGTGGCTGATGCCTATAGGTTATCTGATGGATCTTTGGGAATGCCACAAGCAGTTTATCGGCATTGCAAAACCGAAGAGAGAATTGTTTATTGATGATGTGATTCCTTCGTGGTTGTAGGTGTCCTTTTTGTGCGTATATGATGGTAAATATACGAACGGAAATGACAAACCAATATAACACCGAGAACTTTAAATGTAACGATGTGACTGTTACATTAAAAATTAAAAAAGTTAGATTACGCTGACACCGAAATATGGTGTCTTTTTTCATGCCTAATGAGGAGGAGGTGAGGCACTATGGCAGATAATTTTGGACTGAAGATTGGGGTCGAAGGGGAAAAGGAATTCAAAAACGCACTTCGAGAAATTAACAGAGATTTTAAAGTGTTAGGCTCTGAAATGAAACTTGTCACTTCCCAGTTCGACAAACAGGATAAATCCCTACAGGCAGTGACAGCTAGAAATGAAGTCCTGAATAAAGAGATCGATGCCCAAAAGAATAAAATCAGCACCTTGGAATCTGCCCTAAAGAATGCCGCCGAATCCTTTGGTGAAAATGATAAGCGAACCAAAGCCTGGCAGATTCAGCTGAATAACGCCAATGCTGATCTTAACAAGATGGAGCGGGAGCTGGATGAAAATAATAAAGCTCTTGATGAAGCCAGTGATGGATTCGGAGATGCAGGTAAAGAAGCTGACAAGTTTGGAGATGAAATTAAAGAGTCAGCTAAAGTAGCAGATGATTCAGGTGGAAAGTTTGAGAAACTTGGCTCTGTCATGAAAGGTGTGGCCGCCGGTATTGGTGTGGCCATGGCAGCCATAGGAACTGCAGCAGTCGGCGCAGGAAAGAAATTATATGACATGGCAAATGACGCAGCCGCTGCAGGAGATGAAGTGGATAAAGCCAGCCAGAGAATAGGCCTTTCGAGACAAGGCTATCAGGAATGGGAGTATGTTCTCTCTCAAAACGGTGCCAGCATCTCATCTTTAGAAAACGGGATGAAAAAGCTGAATAACACTGTGGATGATGCCGTTAACGGGAGTGCTTCTGCTACTGATAAATTCAAGAGACTGGGCATTTCAATGGAGGATCTTCAAGGCAAATCCCGAGAAGAAGTCTTTGAGATGACCGTAAAGGGACTACAGGGCATTGCAGATGAAGGTGAGAAAGCTGCAATTGCCAATGACCTTCTCGGCACATCATCTGTTGAACTTGGAGCGTTATTAAATCAAACAGCAGAAAGCACGGATGCTCTAAAGAATAAAGCCAGTGAACTGGGACTGGTGATGAGTGATGAATCCATTGATGCGGCGGTGAATTACACCGATGCCATGGATAATCTCACCCGTTCTTTTGCTGGTGTGAAAAATAACATCACCTCGCAACTCCTTCCAGGATTCACCATGGTTCTTGATGGGCTTACCGGACTGATCACCGGTCAAGAAGGAGCCGCAGAAGAGCTAAAAGAAGGGGCCAGACAAACGGTGGACCAGATTGCAGTCATCCTCCCTCAGATTTTAGATGTGGTGACTGGACTCATAGCTGCTATTGCAGAGGTGGCACCGGATCTAGTTCTCGCTCTTGTAAATGGTATTTTAGATAACTTGCCAACGCTCATTGAAGCAGCCACCAATATTATCATGACCATTGTGGGTGGACTCATTGAAGCTCTGCCGCAGATTACAGAAGGGGCGCTTCAACTGGTGCTGACTTTGGTTGATGGCATTATCGCCAATTTACCAGCACTTGTAGAAGCAGCACTTGTGATGATTGTGACCCTTGCCACGGGTCTTGGTGAAGCCCTTCCGGAGCTGGTTCCTTCCATTGTAGAAGCGGTGATTCTCATTGCCCAGACGCTGATCAATAATCTGGATTTGGTGCTGGATGCAGCTTTTCAGATCATAAGCGGACTTGCTCAAGGTCTACTTAATTCGCTGCCGAAGCTAATAGATGCCCTGCCTCAAATCATCAATAGTATCATTACCTTCATCACAAATAATCTACCTAAGATTATTGAGATGGGCATTCAGCTGACGATCCAACTGGCGGCAGGACTGATCAGAGCCATACCTCAGCTTGTTGGACAGCTCCCACAAATAATCACTGCCATCGTGACAGGCCTTGGAAGGGCTATCCCATCCATGATGGATGTGGGACGAAACATCGCAAGAGGTCTATGGGATGGTATTTCATCCATGATAGGGTGGCTTAAGGGAAAAGTCGATAGCATGGTCAGCGGCATTGTCAAAGGTGTTAAAGGCGTTCTTGGAATCCGTTCACCTTCTAAAGTGTTCGCCGGTATTGGTGCCAACATGAGTGAAGGTATCGGAGAAGGATTCACTGAGGCCATGAGCGGAGTTGAAAAAGACATTCAAGGCGCTATTCCTACAGACTTTGACTTAGATCTGAATTCTCAAGTTTCTGGAAGTCTCGGTGGATCTGAAGGTGCAGTCTTTGATGTAACCATTCCACTAACCATCGATGGCAATATATTAACCCGTGTCATTGCGCAATTGCAGTGGAACCAGAACACCGTCACCGTCAGAAACCTCGGAGTGGCAGGAAGTTAAAACAGAGAGGAGGGATGACCCTTGATTGAAATCTATGCGGGTAGTACATTGCTTCAAAGCATCAAAAAAGTTATGAGTTCTAATGTTAGAGAAACTTTGGAAGGGGAGTACACCCTTTCCTTTACAGTTCTTGCGAAATCAGCGTTAGCACTTAAGGTAAAGCAGATCGCAAAGCTGGACGATCAGTATTTTGAAATCGTACAAATATCAAAGAGTCTTCAGGGCAGCCTTCCTATCTGTTCCGTGATCTGCGAGCATGTATCTTATGTCCTGAACCATGAGATGTATAACATTACGGAGTTTGATTTCACCGGGGATCCGGCTGCTGGCCTTGCCCAGGTTTTAGTCGGAACACCATTTAATGTGGGCACCGTGGATTTCACAGAAAGTGTCACCATGAAGATCAATCAAGAAGTCTCAAGAAGGGCTGCACTTATGCAGTACATCGCCATCCTTGGTGGAGAGATTGAGTATGACGGTTACAACATCAACATCCGAAGTCACAGGGGAAGTACCGACTATATTCCGGTGATGGATTCAAAGAATGTCACCAACGTAGCGGTATCCCATGATTCCAGGGAGAATGCTTCTTCTTATGACATTTCATTCTTTAAACTGTTGAATCTTGCAGTGGGAGATAATGTACAGATTGTTTTCAATCCCCTAGGGATTAACGTGAAGACAAGAATCATCTCTTTGGAATACAACCCATTCTATCGGTACAACATTCGGGTGGAGGTTGGGAGGTACAGACCGAGCATTTCGGATACCTTTTACCGAATAGAAAGTTCTCTAAATAATGTGGGAAGCTCGGTGGATGATATTCAAACACAAGTGAATGACCTGGGAGTGTCCTATACCATTGTTTCAAATCTGGTGGTGACTGAAACCACTATCGATGTGACCTACACCGTGGAGAAAGGAGATACCCATCAGTATCATGCCCAGTATCAGTACACCACCGACAGTGGGGGAAGAATCACCAGCATTACTCTTGATAACATTTTCTCTGAGCTTCTCTTAAAGGAAGTGTCCACCTTAACGGTGGATATGATGAGTTTTTATATTGAATATGCAGATGGAACAACAGCGACATATAACTACACCGTGGATAGCGGCGGAAGAATCACCAGTGTCACAAAAGTATAAAGGAGGGCTGAATCCATGAGCTATGATCATATTTTTAATAATACACTGGCCATCTGGACAGCCTTCGGAGGACGTGGTGAGGTCCTCTTCACCATCCCCACTTTGAGCTGGATCAAGAAGTATTATAACAACTTTGGCTATACCCAATATGGAAGTGAGAAGCAGATCAATGTTTATGATAATGGCAATGCACAGATCGCAGTTTATTATGCCAAGACTCCTTATATGTCCTACTGGAACAAGACCACAAAGCAGTGGACTGTGGTCAGCGTCCCCTGGTGGAGTTATGGTCAGCCGGAGATTCTCTATGCAGCAGATGGTGTGTTTATTGCTAAGATTGTAGGCCTTGCCAATGTCATTGCTTCCTTTGACGGCATCACTTGGCACAATGCTGGATATTGTCCAGGTGCCTATAATGCCATGACCTGTGGTGCTTATGATATGGCAAGAGGCTCTGGAATCGTCAGCTGGTGGTACTATAAGTCGCCGGTCTATTACAGCTTCGATTCCTTAGAAGAAAGAACTGCCTGGACCTTGGTTGGATCTGACGGAACCTCGGTACCAATCTTTAAATATCTGACCACCCATAAGGGAAACTTTGTGGGCGTGGTTGGTGGGGATAAATCTATCGCAAGAGCTAGTTCAGCAAGTCCGGGACTTTGGATCACGACCATACCTGAGGATGTGAATGACACCCGGTATATGTTTATTCGGTCTGTAAATGATGTCCTCTTTGTGATGAAGTTCAACTACACCAATGTGGGCGGTGATTACACCTACTATGTAAAACTCTGCGTCATGAATGACGATGCAACGGAGATTACGGAGACCAACCTTTCATGGGTAGGAGATCTGGCCAATAACAACATCCCGAATCCAAGAAACATCATCTGGATGGAGGACTGGGGGAAGTTCGCACTTCTAAAAGAGAGTATGCTCTGCGTCTCCAATGATGGTCTTTATTGGGAGGGAGTAGAACAGCCCGGATTCACCACAAGCCAGTATGATACCTTCGATGGTGCTATCTACATTCCTGGAGATGGGTTCTATGCGAAAGCTAGTGGCTATGTGTATTATGCTCCATACTAATGAAAACGATGACGTCCTTCACCGGGCGTCTTTTTATATACAACAATTTATGAAAGTGAGGGAACGACAATGAGAGAAATTTGGAACATTGTTCAGATGATATTTGCAGCTGTGGGCGGATGGCTGGGTTACTTTTTGGGAGGTTACGATGGATTTTTGTATGCTTTGATTGCCTTCGTGGTGATTGACTATTTGCTTGGAGTCATGTGTGCTGTGCTAGAAAAGCACTTATCCAGCGATGTAGGAGCTAAGGGGATTTTCAAGAAAGTAGTGATTTTCTCCCTTGTAGGTGTGGCGCATATCATTGATCAGAACATTATCGGAGATGGCAGCGCTATTAGAACCGCAGTGATCTTCTTTTATTTATCCAATGAAGGAATCAGTATCATTGAAAACGCCACAAGGCTGGGACTGCCTATCCCAGAGAAGCTTAAAGACATCTTAGAGCAGCTAAAAGATGGAGGCGATAAGGATGGCACTAAGTAATTTAAAAACAAAATACATGACCAGAAATGATTGTTATACAGCCGGTAGAAAGATAACACCTAGAGGGATCGTGGTTCATTCCACTGCCACACCGGGAGTAATGGCAGCAGGTTGGTTTAGTCGGTGGAACAAGTCCTATAAGGCTGGTGAAATTAACCGTCAGGTCTGTGTCCATGCCTTTCTAGATGACAAGGAAATCTGGCAGTACTTACCTTGGAATCACCGGGGCTGGCATGCTGGAGGAAAAGCGAATGATACCCACATCGGTTTTGAGATATGTGAGCCGGGTGGGTTTTCTTATTCTAAGAATCAGATGGTGGGCTATGATGTGAAGAAAAATGAAACCTACTTTAGAAAAGCCTGGCAGAATGCAGTGAACCTTTGTGTCCATCTCTGCAGAGAGTACGGTCTGACAGAAAAAGATATCATCAGCCATGCGGAAGGAAATAAGAAGGGTATTGCCTCTAATCATTCAGATGTGGGTCATTGGTTTCCAAAGCATGGGGAGAATATGGATACCTTTAGGGCTGCAGTAAAGAAGAAACTTGAGAAAGCAAATGAAAGTAGAGAAGGTTTTGAAGCGGGGGATATCATTGAAATCAAAGCATCAGCTAGAACCTATTATCCTGGTGGTCCAATTATTCCAAACTGGGTGAAGTGGAATTATCATCTGATCACCCAGGATGTGTTTAATGGAAAACCTGTGATCAAGGGTGGCAAGGAATGTGTCCTTCTAGGCAAAACCATTCTGAAAGGCACCATGGATGAGAAGGCTGGCATCATGACTTGGGTTGATAAAGACAATCTTGATATGGTCAGTGCTGGTGTGGAGGCTGAACCAGAGAAGGAATCTGGCAATAAATATTACCGGGTGCAGGTAGGGGCCTTCAGCGATAAAAAGAATGCAGAGGCTCTTATGGCGCGTCTGAAGAAGGCAGGATTTGATGCCTACATGAAATACGACTAAGAAAAAAGTCGCATTATTGAGCCGGTGTTATTGCCATAGCATCGGCTTATTTTTATCTTTATATATAGTAGATATGACTTGATAAATACTCGGTTCTGAGTGATATATGTAATACGCTACAAAGCTTGAAACCTTTGAATTTAGAGGGTTTTAAGCATTATTATTTTTACCCTTTGCGATAAATCTAGTGTCGCTCATGATACGAAGCAAGGGATAAAAAGGAAAGGAGAGGATTAGGATGAATCATGCTAGGGTTCAGGAAATACCAGTACAAAGGTCATCAGTAACCGTAATTAATCAACCCGTAGGATGGAATGATGTCGCCACACAACCGAGAACAAAAAAGCTAAAAGTTGCATCCTACTGTCGGGTAAGTAGTGAAGAAGAGTTACAACTGGGTTCACTAGAGAATCAAATCATTCACTACACCAACTACATCAGGTCAAATCCTGACTGGTATTATGCTGGTGTTTACTCAGATAAAGGAAAATCAGGTACAGATATGTCAAAGAGAATCGGTTTTAACCGGATGATTAGAAATGCGATGAATGGAGAAATTGACCTGATTATCTGTAAATCCATATCAAGATTTGCTAGGAATGTTGTGGACACGATGGATATTGTGAGACAGCTCACTGAAAAGGGTATTTTTGTGATTTTTGAGAAAGAGCGATTGAACACCAAAGATATGACCAGTTCACTGCTCATTAAAATTCTTGCTACTTTCGCTGAGGAAGAAAGCCGAGCTACATCGGAGAATATTGATTGGGCCTATACAAAACGTTTTGAAAGGGGAGAGGTTGTTGCAGGGCAGCTCTTTGGCTACGAGGTCAACAAGGATAAAGAATGGATTATCGTTGAAAAAGAAGCCGAGATCATAAGAGAAGCCTATGACCTATTTGTTAATGGATACAACATGACAGAGATAGCCAGACACTTTATAAGAAGAGGATACAAAAAGCGTTCTGGTGAGATTGATTGGGATAACAACAACATCAGAAGCATGCTGACCAATGAAAGATATGCTGGCGATGTGCTCAGCAGAAAAACATG
>Ga0334893_1003460_pt1 | contig 10025 bp, 8 predicted proteins | sample GraSluR3_MG_5_FD_207218 | JGI IMG/M metagenome (GOLD analysis project Ga0334893, IMG submission 207218) | Sludge microbial communities from methane-producing bioreactor in Wageningen University, Netherlands - Granular Sludge_09_05-R3 | ecosystem: Engineered > Bioreactor > Anaerobic > Unclassified...
ACGATGCCATCTTATACATTCCAGAAAACATTCCCTTTGATTATTACTCAAAAGAGTATGAAAAAGGGTTAGAATTATACTCTAGTGGCGTCTTAATCATGAATAAGTGTCCAGAATTGTTGCCGGATTATTTCAGTTTTGTGAAAGGGATGGTTGATTCAGAAGATTTGTCTCTGAATATTTCTAGAGAGATGCTGCAACAGGATAGACAGTTGAAATTTATCGCTAAAAACCTTAAGACCAAGATAAAAAATGAGCTTGCAAGCATGTTAAAGCACGATAGAGAAAAATATGAGACTTTCTTTAAAGCGTTTGGACGTCAATTGAAGTTTGGTGTTTATGATCAATTTGGTTCAGAAAAAGAGACCTTAAAAGATTTGTTGTTGTTCCATAGCTCCAAGGAGAACAAACTGGTTTCTCTTGAGGAATATGTTTCCAAGATGACATCGGATCAAGCACATATTTACTATGCAACAGGAGCGTCTCATGAGAGAATTGGAAAATTGCCACAAGTAGAATTGATTGCGGATAAAGGATACGATATTCTTTATTTGACAGATGATATTGATGAATTTGCCATTAAAGTATTAGAAAGCTTTGAAGAGAAAACGTTCAAATCCGTGTCGGATAAGGACTTGGGATTGAAAAATGAGCCTGTTGAAGTAAAAGACGACAATCAAGACAATGAGAAGATTTTTGAGTTGATGAAAGAGGTATTAGGAGATAAAGTGAAGGCGGTACAAATGTCCAAACGTCTCAAAAACCATCCTGTTTGCTTAGTGAATGAAGGCGAAGTGTCTATAGAAATGGAAAAAGTGTTGCAACAAATGCCAGAAGGCCAGACAATCAAAGCTGATAAAATACTGGAAATCAATACGCAGCATCCGATGTTTGAAACGCTGAAACAAGCATATGAAAGTGACCAGGAAAAACTAAAAGCTCTTGCCAATATATTGTATCATCAAGCTCTGTTGATAGAAGGATTGGCCATTAATGACCCTGTAGCTTATGCCAATGATATTTGGAAAGTGATTCAATAATTAAGGATAGAGAAGGATAATGAGCCATAAAAGAGGAATATGATGTTAGAGCGAGATAGCTTTTCATGACGATGTATTCTACGTGTTATGGCAGGAGCAGTTGCGCTGACAGAGTTTGATTAGTTGATGAGATTGGTATATCATATATAGCGAAAAAGATTCAACCTTTGGGTTGAGTCTTTTATTATAGAAGGAGAGTGATAGGAAACAATGGTTTTAAGTGAAGAAGACCCGAGTGTTGTTCAAATGGAGCAATATGACAAAAAGAAGCGCATCATGCAAATGGTAGAGGAAGAAGAGATTCAATTTATTCGGATGAATTTCACCGATATTTTTGGATTTGGAAAATGCGTGGAAATAACGCCAGATGAGTTAGAGAAGGCGCTAGATGGTGAATTGATGTTTGATGGTTCGTCAGTGGATGGATTGGTCGAGTGGAAGAATCGGATATGTATTTGATTCCAGACTTGGATACCTTCATGCCTGTCTCAATTCGTTCAACAGAAAAAGGCATCGGCCAGATATTCTGCAGTGTGTACGATAGTGATCGAAAACCGTTTTCAGGATGTCCACGAAACATTTTGAAGAGAACTTTGGATGAAGCGAAGGCGTTAGGATATGAGTTGAATGTTGGTCCAGAAGGAGAGTTTTTCTTATTCCACATGGACGAAAATGAAAACCCTATTTTTGATAAACACGATAACGCGGGTTATTTCGACCATTCCCCATTTGACAAAGGAATTGACGCTAAGCGGGATATTATCACAAAAATGAAGGAAATGGGGTTTAGCATTGAGGCATCTCATCATGAAGTGGCACCAGGGCAGCAGGAAATTGACTTTAAGTATGGAGAGGCTCTTGATGTAGCGGATAAATGGATGACTTTCAAACAAATTGTGAAGAACATTGCTCATGAACAAGGTCTTTATGCATCTTTTCTACCCAAACCATTCACCAAAGAAAGTGGAAATGCCATGCATTGCAACCAATCTTTGTGCAAAGGGGAAGAAAATGTGTTTTATGATCCGGATTCGGAGACCAAACTAAGTAAAACGGCTGAATACTATGTGGGTGGCTTGATTAAGCATGCAAAAGAAATAGCGGCAATATGCAATCCAACCATTAACTCATATAAACGACTGGTACCCAATTATGAAGCGCCTACCAACATTGTGTGGTCTTTTTGCAACAGATCTTCTTTCATAAGAATACCCAATGCAAGGAAAAAAGGAACACGAGTGGAGTTGAGAACACCAGACCCCACAGCCAATCCTTATTTGGTGTTTGCGGTGATGTTAAAGGCTGGATTGGATGGGATTCGCAATAAAATTGAACCCCCTGAATTGGTGAACAAAAACATTTATTCACTAAGCAAAAAAGAGCAGCAAAACTATGATATTGAACGCTATCCAAGCAACCTTTATGAAGCGTTAAAGCATATGGAAGACAGTCAACTTTTGAAAGACACACTGGGAGAACATGCTTTCAATGTATTTTTCAAAACTAAAATGAAAGAATGGATTGAGTACGACAAAACGGTCCATTCATGGGAAATCAAGAATTACTTAAAAAAGTATTGATAGAGGACCGTCTGGATTTTTTCAGGCGGTTTTTTAGCGTCTAAGATCCAGATGAATGCGGCCATCCTTAACTTCAATGATCCGGTCCGTTTTTTCAGCGATTCTTTGATCATGGGTAATGACAACAAAAGTTGTTTGATATTTTGCGTTAATCTCTCTTAAGATCTGATAAACGGTTTCGGTAGTGTCAGAATCCAAGTTGCCAGTGGGTTCATCTGCAAGAATGATTTTGGGTCGATTGATAAGGGAACGAGCAATGGCTGTTCTTTGTTGTTGTCCTCCAGACATGTCATTGGCTAGATTGTTGGCTACCTTTGAAAGGCCAACAAGATCAAGCAATTGGTCTGCCCATGCTTCTATATCTTTCGGGACTTTATAGTGCGCGATTTGATAGGGTAAAAGGACATTTTCCTTTGCGGTGAACTCTGGCAATAAATAATGAAACTGAAAAATAAACCCCATGGTTTGATTGCGAAGTTTTGCTAAAGCAACTTTATTTAATGTGTCCGTTCGGAAACCATCAATATAAACTTCCCCGGAAGTGGGTTGATCTAAGGTGCCGATAATGTTTAACAGTGTGCTTTTTCCGCTTCCCGACTCTCCAATAATGGCATTGAAACTATTGGCTTCAAAGCTTAAATCAATATCAAACAAGACTTGAGTCTTGATCTTATTTCCATAAACCTTATTGATGTTTTTTAGCGTAATGGCCTTATCCATTTTTAATCACCTCTATAGGATTGAGTTTTGAAGAAAGCCGAGCAGGAATTAGAGAAGCTACCATGGCGGAGACAATGGCAAACAAACCTGATAAGGCGATGAAACTTGGATTGATGAAAATTGGAACAACAGGCGTGCCATCTGGATTGACAGCAAACTGAGTGAACATAAGCAACAAAGCAAAGCCTAGAGCAATGCCTAGGACCGCACCAAGGATTCCCAATAGTAGCCCTTGAAAGACAAAGATCAGACTGGCGTCTCGGTCTTGAATGCCCATGGCCTTAAGAATCCCTAGCTGTTTAGATCTTTGAACAACAGAGATAGCTAGAACACTGGCGATACCCAACAAAACGGCGACAAGTACAAAAACTTGAATCATATAGCTTGAGACGCTTTGACCGTTCAATCCGCTCAGTAATTGTTGGTTTTGGTCCTTCCAATTATCTACACGCACCTCAGATAGAGAAAGACCATAAGCAACACGATTAGCAATCAAATCTGCATTGAAGACGTCAGATACTTGCATCTCAATAGCGGTTACCTGTTTTCCCATATCAAGGATCTTTTGGGCGGTGTTTAAATCGGAGACAACCCAACTTTCATTGATGGAAGCTACCTTCAAATCAAACAACCCTGAAACTCTCAAACGATGTTGTTCTCCCAATGGCGTTAACAGCTGTATGGTATCTCCAGGTTGAGCAAGGATTTTTTCAGAAAGGTCTTTGCCAATCAGAACATCATTGTCTCGTTGAGGCATGTTTCCCGCATAAATATTGTCGCTGAACTGGTAAATATTGTTAGAAATTTCAAGGTTGAACCCTCTGATCAACACAGGATCAATAGAAGTGTCGTAAAGAATACTGGCCGAACCATCTACAGCAGGGGAAACGTACAAGATATCCTGGTGGCTGATTTCTGACTCGTAAACACCTCTTTCCCATTGCTGGATGGTTTTTTCGTCACTTGTGCTGGTGATGGTGATGTGGGATGAGTTGCCAATCGTTGTATCTATTAGGTTAATCTGCAAACCTTGTATGAGAGAACCAATAAACAATTGAACAGCGACACCAACTGAAATGCCTAGCATAATAAGGACGGTCTGACCTTTCCCTGATTTTAAGAACCGTAAAGCAATTCTAAAGGCTAATCTCATAACGATCCTCCTTTGACAAGTTTTGTATGTCACGGAAAGAGGAAAAGTATCGATCGCCTCCAACCTCGCTAACGGCATGGGGATTATTGAAAAAAGCACTGCCACCCAAGATGATTTTTATGGATTGACTAGGCATAAGACGAATTTGAGCGATCATTTTTTTAGCTTCGACAATCAAGTAATAATCGGTTACACCGATGGCCACGTATTTGGGATTGGATTGCTGTATGGCGTGACAAACTTGATCTCTTGGCGTATTGATGCCGATATAAATTGGATGGTAGCCACAAAGGGCAAAGAAATCAGACATCATGCGCAAGCCAATTTCATGGTATTCTTTCTCCGGAGCGGTGAGCAAAACAGTGATATCTAAAGGTTGGATCATCTTTTTTTCGGCAATAACAAATGGATACACCGATTCGATGATCGTTTTAACGATCGCTGTTTTCACATGCTCTTGCCAAATACAGTTAGGATCATCGGGGACGCATTCGTCGATGGTGTATAAAGCTGGACGCAGCAGATCCTCGTATAGCTTTGGAATGGAAAACCATTGTTGTTTTAAGCCTTTCAAAGCGTATTCTACACAAGCATCCTTATCATTTTGGTTGAAATGCATCATAAATTCAGCAAAATAAGATTTCATAAAAAGCTCCTATTGGACAGGGCGGACTAGATCGCCATCTGAAAGATCCAGAGAAGGATTGGTCACAATCCAATCTCCTGGGGAGATTCCGTCCAAAATGGCGATATTAAAATCATCAAAAATGCCAGTTTGGACAAGTGTTTTTTTCAACTTATCCTCAACGACCTTATAGACATAAGCTTGTTGAGTAGAATCCACTCTTACAGATTCTCTCTTAAGCACGACGACTTCATCGATTTGATTAACAGTGATAACTGCATCGGCTTCAAAGCCGGAAGCGATGGGCATATCAGGAGTTGTTTCAAGAGATAGTGTGATTTCAATTCTCGGAGTTCGGCTGGCACTTTGAGAATCTGGAACCGTTGCTTTGCCAATATGGGAAACTTTGGCAGGCAAAGGGATCTGCAAACCTGATACATGCACAGTGGCAGGGGCATTCAATTGAATAAGCAAAGCATCTTCTTGTGGGACTAAAGCGATCATTTTTAGTTGATCAACAGCAATGACTTCTGCGACAGCTCCCTGTGAAACAGAGCGATTCATAGAAACGGGCAACTGGGTCAAAATTCCTGTGAGATTAGAATAAATAGAAAGATCTTTCTTTTTTTCTTCTAGAGCCAAAAGATCTAGACCAGCTATTTCCATTTGTCTTGTCAATGCCTGAATCTGATTGGCTTGAAGATGGTTTAAATCCAAGACTTGTTGTGTGATGTTCTCTAAATTCAATTTGGCAACTGTCAAATAACTTTCGCTATCCAAAAGATTTTTTTCTTGACGGTCGTATTCCATTTGACTGAGGGCATTTCCAGCCAGTAGAGAGTCAGCTTGCTGGAGGTTTTCCAAGGAGATGCGGTAGTTAATCTCGGCTTGTTTAAAATCTTCCTTGGCTTTCAACAAATGGTTTTGCAAAAGCTGTCTTTCTGAATTGGATGCTGTATGGGTCAACAAGGCCAAGTCGTCTTCAATTTGTTGGATCGATAAGTGTGTTTTTTCAATTGCAATATCCGTTTCAGTACTGTCTAGAACTAGAAGCAATTGGCCTTTCTCCACAAGTTGATTTTCTTCCACAAGGATGGAGATGACTTTTGGACCTGAAGGTAAAGAGATGGTATCTTGAGCGTGACCGACAATATTTCCAGAAACAGTCACAGTTTTGGTGAGGGTTCCTTTTTCTGCTGTGCTGATAGCCACTTCTTGACCAAAGTTTTGGCTGTCAAAAAAGAGAAAATAAGCTATAATGAGAATAACAGCAATGAGGGGTAAGACAATCAGGATTTTTTTTCTTGATGCAATCACGAGGTGACCTCCTTGAGCGAATAAAGATAGTTCTATTATAAACGATGATTCACAAAAAGAATAGAATGATTTCAAGATTGTAACAAGTCAAATTAAGGAGCGAAAGATGAGTTTACTATCTTTGGACAACAGTCGAAAAACAATGGATTTGGTGCAGAAAATCTATGAGAGGCAAATGGAGGAAGATCCAAGACTAAATCAGGATTTGGACGATCGAAGAAAGCGTCTGATGATTAAGGACATTCATTATAACTTTGACAATTTGATAGCGGCTGCAACGCATCAGTCATCCAATATACTCATAGGGCATGTCCGTTGGCTGATAGGCTTGTTGGCTTACAGAATGGATGATTTTAGTCTTGAGAGGATCAAAGGATTTATGAAGGTGCACTACCGGATTATGATAAATGCAGTCAAAGAGAGTGAGCCGTCTTTTGAGTCTGTGTTGGCACCATTTGAACACGAAGTAGAAAAATGTATAGAAACGTTTGAACTAACTTCTTTTAGTTATTTGGATGGGATAAGGCTTGAAAATTACAGCAGGAAATATCTAGAGGCGCTTTTGAATCGAGACAGAAAGAAGGCTTGGCAATGGGTGAAAGGTGCTTTGGATGCAGGCGTTACACTAGAGGGCATTTATCTTGAATTGTTTAGTCCGGTGATGCATGAAATAGGCCGTCTGTGGCATCAGAATCAAATTGGCATTGACAAGGAACATTATGCGACTGCGGTGACCCAGGGAGTGATGTCTCAACTTTATTCAAAGATTTTTGCTACTCAAAAGACAGGGAAGACTATGGTGGGCATGTCTGTGGGAAATGAGCTGCATGAAATGGGCATTAGAATGTTGTGTGATTTATTTGAAATCAATGGATGGGATACCATATACTTAGGCGCAGCTGTGCCCCAGGAAAGCTTGATCAACTCATTAGAGGAATACAAGCCGGATTTGATAGCTTTGTCAGTCACCATGCCGAATCATCTCAATGAATGTAAGGCCACCATCCAAGCCATCAAAACGGACGAACGGTTTCAACATGTGAAAATTGCGGTGGGTGGAACAGCTGTGGAAATGGATAAGACTTTAAGAGAAAAATGGCAGGTGGATGTGATGGCTAACACATTTGAGGAACTCAAAAAATGGTGGCTTGACAATGAGTAGGAGGAGATATGGTGAAGGTGTTGGTTGCGGTAGGAGACTCTTGTCGTATTGAGAAAATTAGTATGAATGAATCGGGTCTCGAACTTGAAGAGGGACAAGATATATTGGAATGGTTTCCCATTGAGAGTCGACAGAAAATAGAAGAAAAAATCCGATGGTGCCGTGTGACAGAAGGGTCGGAAACCATTACAACCCAGCTGAATCTAGACGGAGACAGTGTGGTGGTTTCTTTATACGTTTTATCATTGGGCCAACGGGTTTCACTTTTGATGCTTGATCATACCGCATTGTCTATTCGAGGACATGATGAGTGTCTAGTGATGTACAATGAATACGTCAATTTAATGAGAGAAGAATTTAGGAAACAGATTAGACGAGAGGAAAAGCCGGAAAGTGAGATTTATGAGGAGATACAACATTTGAACAATGAGCTGATCAATACCAGGCGTTCGTTGGAAAAATCCAATCGAAAACTCAATCAGATGAATGAGGCGTTGGAAGGGAGATTGGTCAAAGATGCTTTGACTGGCCTGATCAGTAAATACCAATACTGGAGAGAAGTTGAAAGAACGATTCATCAAGCAAGCGATAAAAAGGGTGTTTTTGTATTTATTGATATGGATGGTTTCAAAACAGTGAATGATACATTTGGTCACGCAGCGGGAGATCAATTCTTGGTGGCATTTGCAAAAAGACTGATGACTGTAGGATCGACTGAAGATCTTAAGATAAGAATTGCAGGAGATGAATTTGCTTTATATAGCCATGGGTTTAATGAAATCACAGAAGAGATACTGGAAGGTATTTGGGAAGAATTGAAAGAAAAGGCGCTAAAAGATCCAATTGTGATTAACGATGTGGCCATACCGATTTCTATTAGTTGTGGCATGGCTGTTTTTGGAGAGGATACTCGAAACATCAACCAATTAATTGAATATGCGGATTTTGCCATGTACCAAGCAAAAAAAAGCGGTAAAGGACGTTTCACTAGGTTTTCAAAAAAGGAGTACCAACAACATACCAATCAAGAGGATCGGCTACAGGAACTTAAAGAGATTATTTCAACTAAAGACATCCATCATGTATACCAACCCTTTGTGGAAGCAAAGACGGGCGAGATAGCTGGATACAGTGTTCAACTGAGAACGACATCCCATCTATTTCAAGATACAAGCGACTTGTTGTCATTTGCTTATGAGACAGGATTATATCGGGAGCTAGACAAAGCAAGCATCCAGAAACTACAAATGAACTCTCAATTAAGAGAAAACATTCAGGGTAAGCAATTGGTGATTACTCACGGACCGTATCCGATCACAGAGGAAGCCGTATTGAGTTTAATTGAGAATACGTTTGAAGGCATCCAAGTGGTTTTAGAAATCTGGTTGCCGGTCACTATTGAACCTAAAGAAATGTTGAAAATTAGAGAACAAAGCCATAAGGTGGGATGGAAAATTGCTTTGGCCAATTTTGGGGTTAGTCATTTCAATAACTTGCAGATGTTGGCAATTAAACCAGACTTGATCCGATTTAACAAAGAGGTGATGAGAAAAGCCATGAGTGATAAAGGAATCGAGACGGTTATTAGAAGCACGATTAAATACTGTCAAGGACAAGGCACAAAAACTTTGGGAGATTTTGTTGAGAATAAAAAACATCAGAATTTTTACCATTCTTTGGGGCTAGATTATTTACAAGGCTTTTATTTGAGTTATGCGGTTGATCAACCTCAAGGTTGATTGCCGGAAGGGGTGATTGAAAATGGATAAAACACTAAAGCGTACGTTGGTATGGACAGGGATTGGTCTTTTGTTGCTGTTGATTTTGATCGTAGTGAACCAAATCAGCCAGATTTTTCTTGCGGCGAATGCCGTTCATCCAGCTTTTGGAAAAGTGGTAGCAGTAAGTCTGTCGTTGCTGTTTGCGGCAGTATTTGCCATACCCGCCATTGGGTTTTTGAGCTTAAGAAAGCCGCTTTTAATGCCTGATGAAAGGGATGAATATCAATACCAGCAGTACTTGGAGCAACTAAAAAAAAGATTGGTGAAAAATCCTTACTTAAAAGCGATGGATTTTGAGTTTCAAGAGGAGCTACTCATTTTGGAACAAGTCGAAAAAGCTCATGAGCAGCTGGATTTAGAAACAGTTAAGGTCATTAAAGAAGCTTCGTCAACGGTGTTCTTGACGACGGCTATTTCCCAAAATGGGGTATTGGATGCCTTTTTCGTTTTGAGCAGTTTGTCAAGGATGGTATGGAAAATCAGCCATACTTACAACCAACGTCCCACATTTAAAGAGATTTTATATTTGTATGCAAATGTAGCGGCTACAGTGCTCATGGCTAGAGAAATCGAGGATATCGCCTTGATGGATGAACAACTGCAACCAGTTGTCAATTCATTGATAGGCGGCACATTGGGAAATCTGG
>Ga0334893_1003463_pt1 | contig 10019 bp, 10 predicted proteins | sample GraSluR3_MG_5_FD_207218 | JGI IMG/M metagenome (GOLD analysis project Ga0334893, IMG submission 207218) | Sludge microbial communities from methane-producing bioreactor in Wageningen University, Netherlands - Granular Sludge_09_05-R3 | ecosystem: Engineered > Bioreactor > Anaerobic >...
CATTATATTTGGATTGTGATTATGTTTTGGTTGATCGGATGTGATGACATTGCCAACTGGGTATAAGAGTCTCAAAATAGGTGCCATTTTGGTTAAAGATAATAGCGCAGAAGATATCGAATCTTCAGTCTTTAGCGTTAGAAAATCCCTCGAAACCAGAACACCATATGAAACTGAAACAATTTTGCGTGCAGTTCACATGCGTGCAAATGGGATACGCAAATCGGATGACAAGAATGAACGCTTTAGAATGTATTGGATCGCTTTAGAGACCATAATTAATCTGGACGGAAAGAAGACAAATATTGCAGATCGGATCGAAACTGCTTTGATCAAACTTTATGAGAATAATAATCCTGGAAAGAAATACAAAATTAAAAATGGTTATGAGATCAAAGACATAAAAGACGATCGTATTGGTCAATTCCATCATGCAATCGAAAAACATGATCGAATTAATCAACTTAAATCTATTCTGGATGACTTGATTAGATCAGAAGTAGGACTTAGTCATAAAGGATTCGCGAGGCAATATTTAGAGGAAATCAGATAGAAAAGAAAAATCGAATAGAAGCGCCGAAAATACAAGCATGACCAGGGCTTCTACATCCCGCCGCCCATCATGGGGCCGAACTTCTTCATCATCCGCTTCATCCCCATCTTGTTCATCCCACGCATCCCCTTGAGGGCCTTCTGCATCGCCTTGTGGGACTTCAAAAGCTCCCGCACCAGCTCCGGCGGAGTACCACTGCCCCGGGAGATCCGCTTGATCCGGGAGGCGGTGATGATCTTGGGGTCCTCCAATTCCGCCTCGGTCATGGAGGACATGATCACCCGGTACTTCTCGAGCCGGTCCTTGGTGACCTGGTACTCCTGGTCGGAGAGGTCCATCCCCATCCCGCCGAGGGGGAGCATCTGCATGATCTGCTTCAGGGGGCCCATCTTGTTGATCGCCTCCATCTGCTTGCACATGTCTTTTAGGGTGAACTTTCCCCGCATCAGGGCCTCGACGTCCACCTCCTCCTCGACCTTCGTCTCCTGGGCCCGCTCGATGAGGGTCTTGATGTCCCCCATCCCCAGGAGGCGGGATATGAACCGGTCGGCCTCGAACCTTTCGAGGTCATTGGGGGTCTCGCCTACGCCGATGAAGGCGACCGAGGAGTTGGTCTCGGCGACGGCGGACATGGCCCCGCCCCCCTTGGCGGTCCCGTCGAGCTTGGTGATGATGACCCCGGTGATCCCCACGGCCTTGTTGAAGGCCTTCGCCTGCTCGCTCGCCTGCTGGCCGAGGGCTGCGTCCATGACCAGGAGCTTGTGGTCAGCGGCGACGACGGCGTCGATATCCATCATCTCCTGGATCAGGTCCGCCTCCAGGGCGTGTCTTCCAGCGGTGTCGACGATTCGGACGTCGTACTTCCTCGACGCCTCCAGGCCGCGCCTGGCCACGGCGGGGGCGTCGGGGTTCCCCTTCTCGCCGTAGAAGAAGACCCCCTGCTTCTCGCATAACGCCTTCAGCTGGTCGAAGGCTCCAGCCCTGAAGGTGTCGGCGCAGACGACCGCCGAGCGGAGCCCCTTCCTCTGGAAGAAGGTGGCGAGCTTCGCCGCGGTGGTGGTTTTACCACTGCCCTGGAGGCCGACGAGCATGATCGTCTGCTTCTCCAGGGTGACCGGCGAGCTTTTGCCGACGAGGTTGATCAGCTCCTGGTAGACGATGTTGATGACGTGCTCCCTCGGGTTCATCCCCGGGGCGGGCTTCTCGGAGAGGGCCCGGTCCCGGATCCGGTTGGAGAGGTTCATCACCAGCTTGACGTTGACGTCCGCCTGGAGGAGGGCCCGCTGGATCTCCCTCACCGCCTCGTCGACGACCTGCTTATCTATCCTGCTGGCGGAGGCGATCTTCTTCAGCGCCCCCCTCAGCGACCCGCCAAGGCTGTCCAGAACCATTTAGATCAAGCCATCCGGAGATTTGTCCAGAAATAACGTCCCGACCGGGATTCGAACCCGGGTCTGAGGCTCTCTGCGCTGCTCGGCTCCGCAGGCCTCTAGGATGTCCACTACCCTATCGGGACCCGATGCCGGGTAGGACGGTTATGGTTATTAAGCCTGTTGATTTGAGGACCCCCGCCCGCGGCAGGCCTGGAAGGTCCTCACCGCCCTCAGAAACTCGATCCTCCCGAACTCGGGCCAGTAGGGGGAGCAGAAGTGGACGGGGGACCGGGACCCGTTCGCCTGCCAGGGGAGGAAGTTGGAGGTCCTCATCTCACCGCCGGTCCTGATTATCAGGTCCACCCGGGGCAGGGGAGCCTCCCCCGGGGGGTAGAGGTGGGACGCCACGACGTCCTCGTCGACCTCCCGGGGGTTGAGCCTCCCCTCCCTCACCGCCCCGGCGAGGGAGCGGGCGGCGTCGGCGATCTCGCTCTTTCCGCCGTAGGCAAGGGCGAGGTTGAAGTACATACCGTCGTAGCCCCGGGTCGCCTCCTCCACCTTCCGGATCGCCTCCTGGAGGCGGCCGGGGAGGAGGGCGGTCCTCCCGATGGCCCTCACCCGGATCCGGTTCTTGTGGACCTTCTCCGATCCGGCCAGCTCCAGAAGCTTCCGCTCCACCAGGCGGAAGAGGTAATCCTTCTCCGCCTCGTCCCGGTCGAAGTTCTCGGTGGAGAAGGTGTATACGGAGAGGTGCTTTATCCCCAGCTCCAGACACCAGTCCGCCACCATCTCCGTCGTCTCGGCGCCCCTGCTATGTCCTTCGAAGTTGGGGACGCCCCGCATCCTGGCGTAGCGGCGGTTACCGTCCTGGATTATGGCCACGTGCCCGGGGACTTCGCCCCTCAGAGCCCGCCTCAAGAGGACGTCCCTGTAGAGGGGCCGGAGGAGGCGGGAGGCGAGGGGCCATCGGCAGAGATCCATCTCCATCACCTCATCGAGTTACTATTTAAAAGGTCCTCCTGAAGATAAAGGAACCTCTCCAGAACCCTTTCGCCCCGCCCTCCGGGGGATTTCGAGGAAAAATACTAATAGGCATGGAGTCGTGGGGGAGATTGAGGGCCCGTGGTCTAGGTGGTTATGACATCGCCTTCACACGGCGGGGATCACGCGTTCGAATCGCGTCGGGCCCATCAACTCTTCTGGTCACAAGCTTTAACTATCATATCCTGCCATTAGCACTGCTGAATGAACTTCAGGTTATCCGCCCCCAGATGTCGGATTTGAAGCTTGATTCGTTCCCCAGAGGTGGTATACTGGCAAATTATGCGAGCACAAAAAGGAAACGGGATGCCCAAGGTCCGGAGATAGTGACCCGGGTCCGCCTCCCGCGAGCCCACGATCGAGAGGTCTTCGGGTACGTCGAGACCCTCCTCGGCTCCAACAGGCTGAGGGTGAGGTGCCTCGACGGCAAGGAGAGGATGGCGAGGATTCCCGGCAAGATGAAGAAGAGGATATGGATCCGGGAAGGCGACGTGGTCATCGTCGTCCCCTGGGAGTTTCAGGACGAGAAGGCCGACGTAGTATGGAGATATACCGGACCTCAGGTTGATTACCTGGAGCGGAAGGGCTTCCTCAAAAGGTAGGCATGACCGAGGAGTCCAAGAAAATCCGCCAGTTCGAGGCGAAGATCGACCTGTTGCGGGAGCGGATCAAAGATTCTGACGACTTTAAGGTCCAGGACGAGGTCTTCGACCGCCGCGCCCTGATGGACCTCTACGCCCTCGCTAGCAGGGGGGTGATAGCCTCCCTCGGGGGGGCGGTCAGCACCGGGAAGGAGGCGAACATCTTCCGCGCCAAGGGCGAAGACGGGTCCGACCTCGCCATAAAAATTTACAGGATCAATACCAGCAACTTCAAGGCGATGCAGAACTACCTCCTGGGAGACCCCCGGTTCGGGTCGATCAAGGGGACGAAGAGGGCGGTCGTCGTCGCCTGGACGAAGAAGGAGTTTCGAAACCTGAAGCGGGCTGAGGAGGTGGGGGTGAGGGTGCCCCATCCCATCGCCATGAGGGAGAACATCCTCGTCATGGAGATGGTGGGCGACGGCGACGCCCCGGCACCCCAGATCAAGGACGTGGCCCTGGAGCCGGAGGAGGCGAAGCTCGCCCTCGATGAGATATCCGAGTACGTCTCAGTCCTCTACAACAGGGCGAACCTCGTCCACGCCGACCTGAGCGAGTTCAACATCCTCTACCGCCGGGGCGAGCCGGTGATCATCGACATGGGCCAGTCGGTTACCCTGGATCATCCCATGGCCAGGAGCTTTCTGGATAGGGACATATCAAACCTGGCTCGCTTCTTCAAAAAGAGGTACGGGATCGGCTCGGAGGAGGAGATCCGAGAGCGGATCCGGGCCGGCCGGGGCGGTTGACTCTTATATCATAAGGACGATGACGGAACGCCTTCGCGGAGGCTGATATTCTTGCACATCAAGATTCCAGCAGATAGAATAGGGGCTCTGGTGGGCCCTTCAGGATCGGTGAAGAGCATGTTCGAGGAGAAGACCGGGGCCACCATCGATATCGATAGCGAGAACGGCGCCGTGGAGATCACCCCCGGGGAGGACCCGATCATGGCGATGCGCCTCGCCGAGGTCGTTCGCGCCATCGGCCGGGGCTTCTCACCCGAGAGGGCCCTTCCCATCCTGGAGGACGAGCTGTTGATGCTCGACGTCATCGACCTCTCCCGGGCCTTCAACACCAAAAGCGACATGGCCCGGGTAAAGGGGAGGATCATCGGCAAGGACGGGAGGACCCGGGAGATCGCCGAGAAGCTGACCGGCGCCGGGATCTCGGTCTACGGCAAGACGATCGGGATCATAGGAAACCCCGACCAGATCCGGGTGGCCCGGACCGCCATCGAGATGCTGATCGACGGCGCCCCCCACGGCGCTGTCTATGGATACCTGGAGAAGAAGAGCCAGGAGCTCGCCAGGTCCGGGATCGACGACCTCTGATCAGTCCGGGGTGACCCTATCCCGGCCGGTGTAGACGTTCATCCTACCCTGGCGGGCGAAGCCCACCAGGGTCATCCCGCAATCTTCCGCCATCTCGAGGGCGAGGGTGGTGACCGCGCCCTTGGAGGCGACGATCGGGACGCCGAAGCGGGAGGCCTTCTCGACGGTCTTTCCCGTGATCCTCCCGGAGGTGACGGCGTAGCACCGCCCCAGATCGACGCCCGCGAGGACGGCCCATCCGAAGATCTTTTCGAGGGTGTTGAGCCTTCCGAAGTCCTCGGCGGTCGCCAGGATCTCCTCTCCGGAGCAGAGGGAGGAGGTGTGGGTCCCACCCGTCTTCTCATAGAGTTGCGACGCCAGGGTGGACTCGAGGTTAGCGAGGATCCATCCGGCCCTGACAGCCCCCACCGGCCCGGCCGCCGCTCCCGGCCCCCCGGGGAGGACCCTTCGCGAAGGACGGGCGGCCGCAGCCCCCGTCGACGCCTCCGCCCTACCCCCCTCCACCGAGAGGCGCAAGATCTCAGAGCCGTCCTCTATCAGGCCCCGGTATCGGAGGTGGCCCGCCACAAACTCCTTCTCCTGGGAAGGGGTGATGGTGGCCCGGCCGATGAGGACGCCGTTCGCGAAGATCTCGAGCTCGACCTCTTTGGGCATCCGTTCCTCGACCTCGAAGGCCTCGCCTCCATCGAACCTCAGGGCCCTGAAGGGCTGGTACTTCACGGCCGACGATCTGCCATGAGGTTATATATCTCTTGCCGGGATGAAAGGGACCACACGAAACCCGGATCTTGGAGGACGAACCGTTGGACCTGAACCTGGAGCTGAACCTTTACGACTGGATCTTTTTGGGGGTCCTCGCCCTCAACCTCCACTGGATCCTCGCCCTCAGGCTGAGCAAGCGAGAGAGGATCTCGGGGCTGAAGATCGGAAACTGGGGCCCTGTAATCATGATCAGGACGACGAGGTGGCTCTCCCTCATCGACCGGCTGAGCAGGCCAGAGGGGCTCTGGAAGCTCTTCATAACCGCCGGGATACCCCTCGTCGTCCTGGGGATGCTCTTCTTCCTGGTCCTCTTCCTCCTGACGACCCTGGCGGTGATGATGACCCCGCCGGAGCCCTCCGTCTACACCGCCCCGAGGAACGTCCTTCTGATACCGGGGATAAACCAGTTCATCCCCCTCTGGTGGGGATGGATCGCCCTCTTCGTCACGATGGCGGTCCACGAGTTCGCCCACGGTATCCTCTGCAGAGCGGAGGGGATCCGGGTGAAGTCGATGGGGATCGCCCTCCTCGGAGCTCCCGTCGCCGCCTTCGTCGAGCCCGACGAGGAGGAGCTCTTCGGCTCCGACGGTCGGAGGGCGAAGGCCTCCCGGGCGGCCCGGGTTAGGATCCTCTCCGCCGGGGTCGTGGCGAACTTCGTCGTGGCAGCCGTGGCTCTGGCCCTCTTCTTCGGGCCGGTGATCGGGGCGATCGCCCCCCTGGAGAGGGTGGTGGTGGTGGACGTCGTCCCCGGCTCCGACGCCGACCTCGCCGGCTTTGAGAGGCAGATGATCCTCCAGGAGGTGGAAGGGGTCCGGATCGACGACATCGGGGGGCTCGTGGCGATGGGCACCGATAAAAAGAGGATGATCCTCCTCCGGGGGGAGGATCTGGTGGAGATGGGCCTGGAGGGGCCCTTCCGGGGAGGTGTCGTCGTCTCTTACGTCTTCGAAGGCTCGGCGGCCGACGAGGCGGGAATAGCTCCGGGTTTCGCCATCTCGGAGATCGATGGCGTCTCGACCCCGGACTGGGAGGCCTTCAGGGCCGTCATGAACTCCACCCGGGAGGGGCAGACCGTTACCCTGGGGACGAACCGGGGGGAGCAGACCGTCAACCTCACGGCGAACCCCGACGGCTCGGGGACGGGGTTCATCGGGATCATCTTCTCCCCGACGAGGGCGGTCTACATCGACGGCGCCACCCTCCAGGAGTTCCCGGCGGGGCCCTTCCTCGCGGAGCTGGAGAATATGCCCCGATCCGGCATCGGTGGTATGATCTCCCTCCTCGGCCTCCCCTTCTCGGGGATCCGGGGGTTCACGGAGATGGGCTTTCCCGGCTTTGTCGGATGGATCACCCACCTCTTTGAGCCGACCGGCTGGGCGGAGCCCCTGGGCGGGAAGATCTTCTGGATCGCGAACCTCCTCTTCTGGGTGGGGCTGATCAACCTCTACGCCGGCCTCTTCAACTGCCTCCCGGCGGTCCCCCTGGACGGGGGGCACATCTTCAGGGACCTCCTCACCATCGCCCTCGCGGCGGTCTTCAAGAGCGAGGCGAAGGCGGAGAGGATGACCCGGGCCCTGGTGGCGGCGATGGCCTGGCTGATCTTCTCGTCCCTCCTCTTCATCATCCTCGCCCCCTACCTGGCCCACGGATTTGGGGGATGAAACGCCCCACCCCCCTCCTTGGGGTGGTGGAACACTATCGTCCCCCTAGCTCAACCTCCAGGAGACGGGCGACGGCATAGGCGGGGAAGACCTCCGAGACCGCCGAGCCGTACCAATCCGACAGCCTGACGCATTCGAGGCCGAGGGACCGGGCCGCCTCCCCAATCAGCCCCTCGCCGATCCCGGCGGCGGCGACGAGATTGAGGCTGTGCTCCTCCGCCAACCGGCGGATCCCCCCCTTCAGAAGCTCGAGCTGGCGGGCCCTCGCCTGGCGGGCGATCGCCTCGACCCCATCGGCGCCGATCTCCCCGGGATCGGCGCAGACGGTCCGGGCGAGCCTCCTTTCGGCCGAATCGCGATCCTTTCCGCCGCCGTCGGGGGTCTCGACGGCGTACTCCCCCTCGGAGATCTCGCCCAGGAGGAGGTGGGCATCGGCGGCTATCGCAAAGAGCTCGGCAGAGAGGGGGACCCTTCTGCCGTCGACCTCCACCGCCCCAAGGAGGGCGGCGAGGTTCGTCCTGAGAAGCCCCATGTAGATCAGCTCTCCCCGGGCGAGCCGCAAAAAGTCGGTCTTCGCCGCCCTCGGTCCCCCCTTTATGGGTATCAGGTCGGTGGTGGTCGATCCCATGTCGACGAAGAGGCAGTCTCCGACCTCCTCGGCTACGAGGGCGGCCGAGGCAGACCAGTTGGCGGCGGCTAGATCGGCCAGATCGCGCCATTTGAAGCCCGATACTCCCCAGAAGCGGACGGGGCAGGAGAAGGACCTTTCGGCGGCCCCCTTTATGAAGAGGATCCCGGACCTCTTCTCCGGGAAGGAGTCGGCAAGCTCCCCCGTCATGACGACCCCGACCGCCTCCGGCCTAGCCTCCGCCGATAAGCGGCGGAGGAGGGGCTCGAGGGGTGCCCCCTTCCAGAGGGGGAGGTACTCGATTATCGTGAACAAACCGTCGGAGCTGGCGGCTTTGGTGTTCGCTCCGCCGACGTCAAGGCCGAGGATCATGACCGTCGAGGGCCCGAGATACCATAAAAGCTTTAGGCTAATCGGCCGTCACCTAGCCACTGGCTTTTGGAGAGATGATCATGGCTGCCAAGGAGAAGTATCCCGAGCCCACCTATCTGGAGTACGGATTTGGGGAGCTGGAACACGACGTCATCAAGAAGGAGCTCTGCTGCTACTGCGGAAACTGCATCGCCTTCTGCCCCAAGATCGATAGAGAGGGGAACAGACCGGAGCTCGTCGATTACGACCCGCTCTGCGGCCTCTGCTACGCCTACTGTCCCCGGACGATGCTGGACATGCCGGGGATGGCGAAGAGGGTCTTCGGGAGGGAGAGGCGGGAGGACGAGCCTCTCGGTATCTACCGGAAGGCGGCCTCCGCCCGGGCGGTAAAGGCCGGGGCGAGGGCCCAGGACGGCGGGGTCGCAACCGCCCTCCTGATTGGGGCCCTGGAGGCCGGGATCATCGACTGCGCCGTCGTAACCGAGAGGGACGATAAGTGGAGGGGCCTTCCGAAGGTGGCGACGACGGCCGAGGAGATCGCCGCCGCCGCCGGGACGAAGTACACCATCACCCCCAGCGTCACCGGGGTCCAGATGGCCATGGACCAGGGCTTCAAGAAGATCGGCTTTGTCGGAACGCCGTGCCAGATCCAGGCCCTGAGGAAGGTCCAGCTCCTGGAGGAGCCCTACGCGTTCGGCCAGGAGAAGATAGCCCTCCTGGTGGGGCTCTTCTGCATGGAGAACTTCGAGCACGAGCTCCTCTTCCCCCACCTCGTCGAGGGGAAGTTCGGGTTGAAGGCCGAAGAGGTCGACAAGTTCGAGGTCCAGAAGGGGATGTTCCGGGTCCTCTCCGGCGATATGGTCAAAGAGGTCCCCCTGGAGGAGACCGACGACTACGTCTGGAAGGGGTGCGGCCCCTGCTTCGACTTCGCCGCGGAGCTCGCCGACGTCTCTGTCGGGTCCGTCGGGTCGAAGGCGGGCTGGTCGACGGTCCTCACCAGGACCGACCTCGGGGCGAAGGTCTACGACTCCGCCCTGGCGGCGGGGGCGATCGAGGAGGCGGCCGCCTCCGAGAAGGGGCTCGCCCTGGCCGGAAGGCTCGCCAAGTCGAAGGAGGAGCGGTTTTCTGTCAAGACCGCGGAGCTCCTGGGCCGGGGCGTTCCCGTCAACATCCAGAGATGAAGAGAGCCCGAATGACGGCGGCCGATAGATGAGCAAAAGAGTGCAGATCTGATAGCGGATTCGATAGAGCGGATTCGATAGAAGATCCGATAGCAGCAGATAACCAGGTCCGATATACCAGGAGGCGATCCGATGTTGTCAGTGGGGCTGGCGGGAAAGCCCAACGCCGGGAAGTCCACCTTCTTCAAGGCGGCGACCCTAGCCGAGGTGGAGATAGCAAACTACCCCTTCACCACCATCGATGCGAACCACGGGGTCTCGTACGTCCGGGTCCCCTGCCCCTGCCGCGAGCTCGCGACGGAGTGCGGCAGGTGCCGGGAAGGGACGAGGTACGTCCCCGTGGAGCTGATCGACGTGGCGGGGCTCGTCCCCGACGCCCATCTGGGCAAGGGCCTCGGTAACGAGTTTCTGGACAGCCTCCGGGTGGCGGAGGCGGTCATCCACGTCCTGGACGCCTCGGGGTCCGCCGATGC
>Ga0334893_1003469_pt1 | contig 10008 bp, 11 predicted proteins | sample GraSluR3_MG_5_FD_207218 | JGI IMG/M metagenome (GOLD analysis project Ga0334893, IMG submission 207218) | Sludge microbial communities from methane-producing bioreactor in Wageningen University, Netherlands - Granular Sludge_09_05-R3 | ecosystem: Engineered > Bioreactor > Anaerobic >...
GATTATACCCACTACTTCTCCAAATTAAAGCATTTTGTCATTTTGTGTCTTCAAGGAATAAATCCTGAATATAATCGTAATCGATTCTACCTTGATTATCCCTATAAAAAAATGGGTCTTTACGAATGATCTCATCCGAGTTAATGTAAAATTCTTCAAGAACCTTGTTATCATCATCGTAGATTGTGGTTCTAAATGAGTAGCCTACATAGCCCACTGAAACCTTGTACTTCTTAAGTGACACATTATTAAGATTATCAATGATATGCCCAATATAAGATTCACCTGTTATGGTGATTGAATTACCGGTGTTCCCATCGAAAACAGTTATTTTAGATATCTCTGATGGTTCAATGTCAATTATCTTAGTTGGTGCATTCCACCAAATACCAGCTCCCATAAAAATCGCCAACAATATCAATATCCCTCTACGGTATTTTTTGTTGTCCATTACCCTTCACCTCTTGACTATAACATACCACAAATAAAGATGGTTCATTCCAAAATGCCTTGTTTAGTTACATAATTGCTCACTATGACATATGTCATACTCCAATAGCTAGGTACTTATAATAGGGATTGTTGAGCATATAAAAATGTCAGTAACCTAATCTATTCAACATTTTGTCTATCGAGCTGTATTAATGTTCATAATTAGCACAATTGTCATTCCATACCTAATTTTGAAGTAAAATATTCAAGACTATTAACAACTTCATTCCAAGTTACTTCAGAAACATATTCATTTCTAGATTTATATTGTTCCCATCTTCTAAACAGATCTTCTGACCTTTCTATGTTCTCAATGTGTTCCTTTACATTTCCAGCAGTCACTTCATAAGACCCACGATAAGTTGCTGTTTCTCTAAAGGCTTTTGTAAGGATTTCATGATTTACCGTATTTTGATTAGATAGTTTTAGAATGTGGATATCATAAAAGTCCCTCATTCTTGTATTTGCAGTTCCTCTAGAAAGTGTGGTCTCTATTTTTTCAGCTAATATTGTTTCCAAATTATAAGCTTTTAGCTTAATATCCCTATCTTCCAACATTAGTTTATATGGATATTCAATTGCACTTGGAGTGATCTTATCACCTGTTGTTATATCTATTTTTATGGTTTGTTTAGTTCTATCCATTACTGACTCAATAGATAATCTAATTCCAGGATAATCCGCTTCGTCCCTAATATTTTCAATTTTTTTCAGAGACATATTCACACCATCATTGATAGATACTGAAAGAATCTCATTTATAACCTTTATCAAATCAGCATCAGTAAGCGATATCCCACTCACCGTAGTATCCAGGTCCTTTGTTGATCTGGTTTCAATACCAACTATGGAAGCTATCAGCATTCCTCCCTTCAGTATGAATTGATCTCTATAGTTTGAAAGAGAAATTCTTTCAAGGAATCTTTCAAGCATGTAGTTTCTATGCAGTATCTCAGGATTAACACCTAAATCTTTTGATAGGTTCCTTATTAAGGCCTTTAACTGAGTTGACGTATTCATAGCAGGACCTCCAGATATTTTCTAAGAACTGTTTCAATTCTCAAGAGCTCTGCATATTTTATAATTTTACTGATATCCTTATCTTTTCTGGATACATAGTTTTTAATAGCCTCGTTTACCACTGCAGGATCTTGGTTGTTCCTATCCCTCAAAATATCACAAATCGTTCTCTCAACATCATATGCTCTAATCCTATTTCCAAAAATAGTTTCCACTTCGCAAATACCTAAATCAAATAGATCCTTTTTAATTGTGTGCACTTTAAAACCTTCTTTTTTTAGACGACTTGGATTATAGCCACTAGGAACTGTAACAACATACTCCAATGGATCCCGATCAGTAAGGTCGTGTAAAAAGAGTGCCGTTTCATGAGAATAAATCATCTTGCTCCTTCTTAGCTGGAGAATCATCATTCTGTCTTCCCAGTTATCAGGAGTGATGTAGACTCCACGGGCGACACGTTCCAACTCTCCTTCTCTTACCAACTCCCTTAAGTACTCTCTATGAATATTGTTCTCCTCAGCTGCTCTTGTTGTAATTACTCCATTATACTCTTCCACTAGCTCCCTTAAAATATTTGCATTATCCATAATTGCACCACCTTTTGTCTTCTGTGCTATTATTATATTTTATATTAGCACATTTGTCAATTTTTATGAGTTAAATATACACGAAATACTTCTTTAATAACCAATTTTATAGACTATTCTAGATTTCTTAATACTGCTGTCGTGATATAATCATCTCAACAAATCCTCTTTGTGACGGTGGTGAGTCTATGAAAACAAACTGGAAGAAGATACTTCTGTTCGCACTTGGTGTGCTTACGGCAATTATTCTGTACTTTGGTGCAAGACTCTACCTTGCCCTTGAGGGAAATCCCTTTGAGAAGTGGCAGGAGAGAAGAGAAGTTGTAAGAATCTATGAAGAGGCATACGGTAAGGAGTTTGAGGTTGAGGAATCCAATTTCGACTATAAGAGAAATGAGTTTGAGTTTACCCTCTACCCCGCTGATGATCCTGACATGACCTTCAGGACAACACTGAATACCATGGCGTACAAGGATACCTACGGTGAGGTCAGATCCAGATCCTATATTCACGAAATGGTCTCCGAAGCCCTTGGTTCTGATTTTGATTATCTGGGCTATACCATGAATGTATTTGAGAATCATAATCCAACTGATGTATTTGAGCCAGATCTTTACAAGAGATTTTCAATAAACAGCTATACGGTGGATTTTAGCTGGGATGTGGAAAAGATTGACGGCAATGAAATAGATGCTGTGTTTGAGGATATTGTCTCAAGGATTGACGATGCCATTAATATGGATCTTGAGGAGCTAAAGGTCCGTTCTTCAGTGTATGATGGTGAGGATTATTACTTCAAGGATACGGTGATAGAGAAATAGTATGGAACAAACTAAAGTATGAAATGGAGGGATATTTGTGAAGCCAATAATTGGAGTTACCATGGGAGATCCTGCAGGGGTTGGACCTGAAATAATTGCAAAGGCACTGATGGATAAGGGGATTTTGGAGTTGTGCAAACCAGTGGTCTTTGGAAGTTGTGCAGTGATGGAGGAAGCCTTTCAAATTTGCGGACTGAATGTGGATATCAATATTCTTGATGAAGACAGTTTTGAATACAAGGACGGAGTTGTGAACGTTCTGGATATTGATAATGTGGACATTAAATGCCTTGAGCGGGGAAAAGTAAATGGTGATTGTGGCAGGGCTGCCTATGAGTATATTGAAAAGGCTGTGAAGCTTGCCCTGGATGGAAAGGTAAATGCCATTGCGACGGCACCTGTAAACAAGGAGTCACTTAAAGCTGCCAATGTACCCTTTATCGGTCACACTGAAATGCTTGAAGAGCTTACAGGAGTCACCAATCCCCTGACCATGTTTCAGGTTGAGCGCTTAAGGATCTTCTTCCTGACAAGACACGTATCCCTGAGAAAGGCCTGTGACCTTGTCACTGAAGATAGGGTCTACAAAATGATAAAGAGATCCTTTGAAGCTCTTAAGAGGCTTGGTGTGGAGGATCCGGTTCTTGCAGTTGCAGCACTTAACCCTCATGGTGGAGAGCATGGGCTGTTTGGTGATGAGGAGGAGAAGGAAATCAAGCCTGCCGTTATGAGGGCAGCCTCTGAAGGATACAATGTGGTGGGTCCACTTCCTGCCGATTCGGTCTTTCATTTCGCCTCCATCGGAAGATATGATGCTGTCATATCCCTGTATCACGACCAAGGCCATATCGCAGCCAAGATGCTTGATTTTGAAAAGACGGTTTCAATAACAAACAATTTGCCCTTCCTGAGGACCTCAGTGGACCACGGGACAGCCTTTGATATTGCAGGCAAGGGTATTGTCAGTGAAGTCAGCATGATTGAAGCAATTGGGCTGGCTGGGGAGTATGCACTGACTTATTTATAGAAAAAATCCTATTGATCAAATAGGATTTTTTCATAGATATCTTTTAAGTTCCTTGTAAAAATTTTCTCTAGTCCCTGCCATAATTATTACTATAATTTCACCATTTTCAAGCATTGAAACCCTATAAGCAATCTCATAGTTTATTTTGTTATGATAAACATCGACTGCCATTATTCCTTCCAAATCGCCTCTTTTATATTTCCCATAATATGGATTTTTTCTAATTTCTTCTATAGATATCTTGAATTTTTCTTTAAGTGGTTTATCTTTTAATTTTTTAAAATACTTTTCAGCTGCTGGCATATATACAACAGGAAGCATGCTCAACCTCCTATTCTTCATCAAAAATATCAGCTGTATAGTCCACGTAATCCTCAGCTACTTTTCTAGCCAACTGGTCAGCCTCTTCTATAATCTTTTCAACTGCAGGACGGACCTTTCTGTTTACTCTTTTAAACTCCTTCAGAAGCTCCTCTCCACTATAGCCTTGGCTGATCAGGTCCTTCAGTATTTCCTCTGCAAAATCTGACCTTTCATTTCTTATGGGTAGGAGTATCAGCATTCCATCAGTATAGATGCACTCCATTTCCTTGTCTATACTTAATGCATCATAATACTTTGCAGGAATGGTAATCTGTCTTTTTGATGAAATCTTAATTCTCTTTTTATCAAATTTCTTTATATCCCTAGGTTTCTTGGCTTCCATAAAGCACCTCCGAAAATAAGATTTCTTTGTTTCCTTACTTTTAGATTAATCCAAACTGCTGGTAAAGTCAACAAAATCTTAATCTCAATAATTCTTAACTTAATATATAACCCAAGGCAGCCTGAGAGTTTCAGACTGCCTTTGTATACCTACCTTATATTAATTGGAGCTGTGATTGGCTCAAATGGTAATGTAATTGGGTCAAATATCGGCTCAATCGGTATAATATCCATCATTTCAATTTTTGGTATAAAGAATTTTCTTGTCTCTCCCGGTTGAAGAACTGTTCCCGTATCTTTGGATGGGAAGGTCTCTGTGCTGTAATTTCCACTGGAGTCTTTCTTGAGCCTTGCAAGAGTCAGTCCCTTGATCTCAGCAGTATCCCAGGTGGAGGTGTTCTGGACCTCAACATACCAGTTGGTTCCACTAGCAGGTGGCCAGTAGTCGGCAGCATAGAGCGGAAGTGGAACATCCAGCTTCAAGGTCTTGCTATAATCCTTGAATACCTCCTCATTGGGTGTATCCCAGACTACAAGTGGACTTCTGTTTCCTATCCCTATTGTGACCTTAAGCTTGATTCTGGAGAACTCTCCCGTTTCAATGTGGATCCTTGCAGAATATGCCTGTTCTGTTCCAACCCTCTCCACAGGTACTACCTGGTAGAATCTCATGAACTCGAAATTCTCTGCCAGCTTGTCATAGGGAACTGTAAAATATCCGTTTCCTGTGGGTCCCCATAAATCACTCCAGCTGTTCAGACATTTAATGGTCCTATTAATATCATCATAACCGACAACAGTCACTGCATGAGGTTCTACTGGGTTGTCACCCTGTATCAGTGGTATGTCACCACCTGCAAGTAATGGCCCATAATTCCTTAATGCATACCGTATATTTTCGATTGTAGGATCAAACTTATCGCTTTCCATCATGCGGTAATACTGTGCAAAAGCATTGGTCAATGCATTTGGCTGAGTCATTTTGCTGTAATCATAGTATATGGTTCCATCTGAATTTGTCATCTTAACGGCACCATCGTAATCCGAGTGTGCATAGGCTTCAGGGCAGATTCCATTCTGCTGCAGCACAAACTGGGTATCCAAGGGGCCTCCATCGGCAAGCTGCTCCTGTCTGCTGTGAAGATACCAGAAGGAAACATCAGGTGTGTAGGGGTGCTCCATTTCCTTAAGGATATTCATGATGTGAACAAGGGTCCTACCGGCGCAGCCTCCGGTGTTGCTTTGGTTTCCCTGGAAGGTGACATAGGGTGAGTAGTCACACCCAGTGTCCCATATGATACCTCTGTGCAGTTCATAGTTAATAATGCCGTCCTTGTCTGCAGGTCTTACATCAGCTATATTAACACCTTTCTGGACTGACAATGAATCCAGATATATCTTGGCCGAATCGTATTCCTTGTCTATTAAAGATTGATTCAAGCCTAATTTTACCCACTCAGGCAACTCTGACAATTGAATTTCAAGAGGTTTATATACGGAGAGGTTCAATCCTGTTCCAGTTTCAGTCATTTCGGTTGATATCTTAACTATTCGTTCAATTCCATCCCATTTTACGTCTCCTCCAAAGGACTCAGTGATGAATCTAACTGGTACAAGGGTCCTTCCATTGATAATTCGAGGTGGAACATCCATGATTATGGATTCTCCGTTCACATATGCCTCCCTATTACCTATGTATAGGACTATTGTGGTGTCTCCTCTTGTTGAGGTTACTTTTCTTTCTATGGAGTCCCATTCCACATCAGCCTCAAGGCTTTCGAATATGGCCCTAAGGGGGACCAGTGTTCTTCCGTCTACAATTATTGGGGGACTGTCAAAGGTTACCTGATTTCCATCAACTATGATGCTAATGGGTTTTTCTTCTTCCTGAGCAATTGAAATGGTAGCATAGTATGGGAGAATCATCGGCAACAATCCCAAAACCAGCGAAAATATGATTCCTTTGTTTCTCATTATTCTCATAGTGTTTTCCTCCTTCTTGTTAACCTAATCAATATGCAAGCTTTACCTTCCTCCTCCCTATTCAAGATTTCTTAGATAAAATTGACCACGAAAAAAACCGACCTAAACAAAAGGTCGGTTTCGCTATTCGCTCATTTGGAGTCAAGCGTCCATCTTTTGGACTCCAAAATCCAGGCGCCCATTAGTCTTTACAATATTCTGCTTTGTTTAATTGATACCCAAAAAATCAGTTCCGGTATTCATTTTCCTGATCAATATCAATCAATTTCCAGTCCCATGCAGATGGAGTCGAAGAATTCTCCCTTTATGCAAAGGTCCCTTGTCCTGATTCCCTCCTGGATAAAGCCCAGCTTTTCATATGCTGATATGGCCGAGAAGTTGTCGGACCTTACCCTGAGGTTTATCTTTCGGATTATCCCCGTGTCCCTGCTCCAATCGATAAGGTGCTGGATCAGGGCCTTTCCTACTCCGATGCCCCAGAATTCCTTGAGGACAGTCACTCCGAACTCACCCACATGCTCAACCCTTTTTCTCGGCCCTCCTGCAAAGCTTAGGTTGCCGATGATCCTTCCATCCTTTTCAGCAAGGATAAAGAGGGCATTTTTCTGGCTTGAGATGTTCTCAATGAACCTTTCCTCCTCCTTAACGGTCTTTTCAAACTCACCCCGCCCGAAGGTAATGAAGTCGGATTCTCCACCAACCTGCTGCAGGTACCTGATTATGGGAGGTGCGTCCTCCTTTGTCGCCCTTCTTATGATCATTTTACTGCCGTCTTTCAATTCTATCTCTTTCATGGGCCGCCTCCGGTCAAATTTATTGTTATCTTGTCTCTATTACTACCCGTTTACCCTTGTGGCCAAAGACTCTCGGGGTAAACCAGGCGTCATATATCGGTGCAAGTATGTTCATGATAAGGATTGCAACTCCAATCCCTCCAGGCAGTGCAAACAGGTAGCGCACGATCCCTGTAAGGATTCCGATGCTGAGTCCGTAGTAGACCCGGGCCCTGTGGTTTAGTGGCCCTGATGAGTAATCAGTTACCATGAAGACCGCTGCAAACATTGCGGTTCCGGAAAGGACATGATAGAGTGCAAACTCAGGATTGGACTTTCCAAAGAGCAGGGTTATGAAGAAAAGTCCTGCAAGTGTTGCAAGTGGGACTTTTACGCTTATTATCCTCCTGTAGACAAGGTAGATTGCCCCAAGGATTATTGCCCACTTCACCGTCTCCCCGATTCCTCCCCCGATTGCACCAAAGAAGAGTGCCTGCATTTCGGGAGCTCCCTGGGCAATAGCAGTCTGGCCGTTTCCAATGAACTCAAGTGGTGTTGCAGTGGATACCAGATCAGGTCCTGGAAGAACCCAGCCTGTAATGGTTGGTGTAAAGAGAATCTTTATCAGCACCCTGGAAAATACTGCAGGGTTTAGGTTGTTCTTTCCAATTCCTCCTGACAGCTGCTTTATCAGTACAATTGCGATGAAGCTTCCCAGTACTATTATCCATAGAGGTGCCGTCACAGGGTAGCTAAGGGCCACCAATAGTCCTGTCACAGCTGCTGAAAGGTCCTTGATGGTGCTTTTCTTTCCTGTGAACCTCTGATATAGAAATTCGAAGAGAACTGCCGATGTGACTCCAAGAAGGATCATAACAAGGCTCTTTATTCCAAACTGTACCACTGCCATGACACTGACAGGCATCAATGCAATTAGCACATCCATCATTATTCTCCTTGTGGATGCCGGTGATCTAAGGAAGGGTGATGTTCTTGTCCTTTTCATCTCTTCAGCTCCTTCCATTTGGAATTAAGGGCCTGGATGTCCGCTAGAAGGGGGATGTTGGCAGGACACACGAAGGTGCAGGTCCCGCAGGAAATACAGCTTTCCGACCTTAGTGCAGGTGCCTTGTCATAGGCTCCCTCCCTGTAGCTGTTGCTTATTACAATTGGCTGCAGGTCCACAGGACAGTTGTCTATGCACCTGGCACACCGTATGCATTCAGATTCAATCCTTTCAGGCTCCCTCTGGAGAAAGAGCAGGGTTGTGGTGTCCTTGTCCACTGGAATGTCCGTATCCTCAAAGAGCCTCCCCATCATGGGACCGCCGTTTATCATGTCCACCTCTCCCTCAAGAAGCCCTCCACACTCCTCTATGAGATGGCTTACAGGGGTTCCTATCCTGACCATAAGGTTCTTCGGTTCCCTTATCATCTCTCCTGTCACCGTAATAATCCTCTTAACCAGTGGTCTGTTCAGAAATACTGCATCATGGATGGCCTTTATCGTTGATACATTTGATTGAAGGACTCCAATGTCCCCTGACCTTTGTCCCTCCATTATCTCTATCCCAAGAACCTCCCGAATCTGAAGTCCGGCATGACCCTGGGGATACTGGGATGGAAGGATGTGCAGCCTGATGTGCTCTGCTCCTGCCTTGTCAATTGACTCCTGAAGATTCTTAATGGCCTCTTCCATATGGTCCTCAAGGGCGATGTATGTATCATCTATCCTATATATCCTCCCTATTGCCTGTATTATCCTAACGATCTCATCACTGTACTCAACCATGCACCTGTAGTCCGAGGTTGAGTATGGCTCGCATTCCGACCCGTTCACAACAAGATATTCCACATCCTTGTGCTCCTTGTTGTATTTTATTGCCGTGGGAAAGCCCGCTCCCCCCTTGCCGGTTATGCCAGCTGCCTGGATCCTTTGGCTGAACTCCTCTGACTCCAGGTGGTCCACTATGCTCTTTAAGGTCTCGCATTCATCAAGGAAGTCATTCTCCACAACCACGCACAGGCTTTCCCCCCTGAACACTCTTCTATTTTCTATTGCAACCACCCTGCCGGATACGGATGAGTGGATGTCAGTTGAGATCCCCTTGTCCCTTGAGCCAAGAAGGGTACCTACCTTGACCCTTTCCCCAACCTGGACCTCCACCTTGGCCGGTGATCCTATGTGCATGGCCATGGGAAAATACAGAAGCCTTGGTGCCGTTGCCTCAATTGTCTTCTGATTTCTGGTGGCCTCCTTTTTCTTTGGAATCTGAAGGCCTCCTCTCTTCCATCTATCAAATATGCCCATATGGGTTCCTCCCAATCTTATGTATACCTTGATTTTTATCCTCTTTTACAGTTACCCAGTATTTGATATTTATATTCTTTAATCTTAGTGGAAATGGTTCTCTTCCCGTATCTGGCCTGTCAATTTTGGGGTATATGTATGGTGATAATGAAACAAATTTCTATTGAATGGATTTTCTTCTGTGAAAGGAAGCGATTATTGTGTCAACTGAAAAAAGGATTAATCCTCTTGTGCCGATTTTTGTTATTCCAATTGCAGGCTTGGTTTTACTTAATCTGGCTTTTGCA
>Ga0334893_1003471_pt1 | contig 9996 bp, 10 predicted proteins | sample GraSluR3_MG_5_FD_207218 | JGI IMG/M metagenome (GOLD analysis project Ga0334893, IMG submission 207218) | Sludge microbial communities from methane-producing bioreactor in Wageningen University, Netherlands - Granular Sludge_09_05-R3 | ecosystem: Engineered > Bioreactor > Anaerobic > Unclassified...
GAAACTGTTGTTAGAAAATTCGTCAATGGCCGCCTCCAGGATCCTCTCTCTCCGCTCCCGGGGCAGGTTAAAAAAGGTTTGCCTGGGCATATGTTGCACTCCCTCCTCATATGACCGGATGGTCATATCCTTTGTAAAAAAAACATGCTTATTCGTCCGGCGGTTGTGACCGGGTGGTCACGTTAGTCTGATATTATTATATGACTACCCGGTCATAACGTCAAGACTTTTTTATTAATTTTTTTCTCAGTCTTTCTGCAAACCGTCTGGCGCTTAATCGGTTGTTGTTTCTTATTCTCAGGTAGACATAGCTCCCGTGGTTTTTGAACTGCCGGTTGTATATGGGCTTTGGCTTTTACCGATGTACATGACATGTCCGGCCCTGTCCTTCATTTTATATACGCCGGGCTTTTCCGGTATTGTATTAATCTTTTACTTCAAGCTTTCCGGTATTTTGGTCAAGCAAACACCTTCTTTAATCAGCCTGTACTCTGCCTCTTTCATTTGAAGATTTATCGTCCCTTGGCCGCCATGTGTTTTTTCTATTATATCGCAGCTATGTCCAATTCTATTGTCCCACCCGAGCGGATGATTAGCGGCACACATATTATTTTCATTTTGGGTGTAGATATAAGCATATTTTCTCCCATAATCAACGACGGTGGTGTGATTTCGATTTTGGTGCCTTGATTATAAAATATAGTCGCGGCGTTTCCAAGTATCATATTAGCGGCTTCGGCAACCGCACTTTTGGACATTTCGTCCAATTCATTCACCGGCATACCCATCATCATACCGGATGCGATCTTTGATGCAATAGACTTATCCATATTGATAATAACCTGTCCTTTCAATTTCCCCATTAACCCGATCATAATCGCTATGTAATTACTGGAGTAGGGAGTTGTCTTTAAGTAAACCTTTCCTACGGAAATTTCCATGTTAACTGCCGTTTTCAATACCGATTTGCTTGCCTGGATAAATGGATTAATGTATTCGACGTTCATTGGTATCTTCACTTCCTTTAGATTTAATTATAGTTTTTGCATGTTCTTTATAAAAATAAAAAGACCATGCCCTATTTATCAGCCATGGTCATATTAATCGAAGAATCACATAAATATCACCCGGCAACCCGACTATCATCGGTTCTCACCTTTGACTCGTGGCTTTGCGTCCTTACCTCTCGATAAGTTTGCCTTTTTCAGGGTCGTGCATTAACCATTATATAACTGCAGTCGATTTGTGTCAATATTTGTTAAAGAAAATACCACCCCGATTAAACGCAGCGCTGACGCGGGAGATACACCGTAACCAGGCTGCGCCGGGAGAGTACTATTTATAGTGCAGTGTCAGTCAGGGAAGTACCCTTCGTGCTGTAAAGTAGCAGTCTGCATAGTATCCCGACATAAGCGTTGTTATTCTTACTACGTCCCCCGATTGAGGCGAGTGTACAAACTCGCCGTTTCCCACGTATATCCCTGCGTGATTTATGTTTTTTCCGTCCCTTGCAAACAATACGATGTCTCCGTACGCCAAATCCTCCTTCGCTACATAGGTGCCGGCGCTTGCCTGTCCCCTTGATGACCTTGGCAGTGTTATCCCGAGCTTGCCAAACAGCGCATACACAAGGCCGGAACAGTCATAGCCGTCGGGGCCGGTGCCGCCCCATTTGTAGGGCTTACCCATTTCCTGCCCTATCAGGCTTTGCAGCTTCAGTTTCAAAGCGCTCTCCTGCCTGTTTACACTGCCCCGCGATACAGCCAATGTATTCTGTGAGGCCTTCTCGGATTCCAGGACTTTGTCATACATCCTCGCTGCCAAAACGACTGCTGCTTCCCTGGTAGTATCCCCACCGGGGATGAACCGGTTGTCACCTACTCCGTTTATGACTTCTACTCCGTATAAATACCAAACAGCTTCTTGTGCCCATGATGAGATTTCGTTTTGGTCAAAAAACATGTACTCGTTTATATCCTGATAGTCGTACTCGGGTTTTGCCGCCTGCAAAGTGCGATACAGCATTACGCTAATTTCTTCGCGGTTTACCGTACCGCCGGGCTCGAACAACCCTTCGCCATTGCCCTGTACTATTCCCAAGCCGTATGCAGTCAATACCTGGGAGTTTTGTGTATCGCTAAAGGGGTTTTTGTCCGGTACGCTGACTTCCTTGTCGCTTAAAGCTTCATAAAGTTTTACGGCAAGCTCACAGAACTCTTCCCGCGTTATACCGCTTTTGTAATCCCCCTGTATTTTTTCCGGGATAAGATTAATCTCACTGGCCTTATCTATTTGCTCGCTGGCCCAATCGCTTGGAATATCCATATTATCCTGCACCGTATCAGGTGAAGCATATGCGGCATGCGGCACCATGACAGCGGCGATAATTGCGGCTATTAATATCGATCTAAACCTACCAAGCCTGTATCTCATAGGCAACCTTGTCCTTTCCGGTTAAGCCGCGGCATATCAAAGTGAATTACCGGACCACATGATACTTGCTGTTACTTAAATAATATCATAAAATTGGCTGCCGGTGTTTTCCTTATTGTTACATTTTTGTTACATCCGCTCGCCAAGCTGTACCGCCGTACCAAGGAACACAACCCCCATAAGCAGCGAACAGCGCTACCGAAAGGGCGGCCTGCTGTGGCGAAGTCCCTCAAAGGCCAGCGCAAACCCGGATATGATTAGGTTAATGAATAGCTTTATTAAGGTTTCACCCTCTTTCGGGAGTATATGGCACTTTCCCAAGCCAGTCAAGCTGGGACACGCTTGACAGTCTAGTGTCCGTGCCATGCAGGTGTTTTGTGAGGATGAAATATGTTAAAATAGTTTCAAGGGAGGGTGGTTTTAATGTGCTGGAGTGAAGTAAGGCGCATATATCCTAATAGTTTTGTATTACTTCAAGTCTTGGAAAGTCATATGGAAGGCGATAAAAAATAAATCGATGATGTTGCAATTATTAAGACCATTGAAGATTCGAAGCAAGCGATACATGAACTTGTAAATGCAAAGCTAGGCACTTTGGTTTATCATACGAGTAAAGACAAGATTGAAGTTTTGATACGAAAGAGAGTTGGATAAGACGAGTTATGTAGTATTGGGATTGACTTATTTTACGATGGTCAATTAATGTATGGTTCACTTAAGCTCACTAATAAAGGCAAAACTAAGACTATTAACAAATTGGTTATTGATGCTGGAGCTGCAAAAAGCCTTATATCTGTAGGTGCGGTAAAGGATGCAGAAATATTAATAGACTTAAAAAATATGACAATTACCAGATAGAAGGTGAAAGCTATGGAAGAGCAAATAAGAATTGCCGCATTCAAGTGGATAGAAGAACAGGTGCAGATTTACGGTGAAGTGCTACCGCGTACTGTTCTTGAAAAGGGCTTCTTCTTTAATGGCCACCGTATTACACTTGTAGGCCCTCAGGGTATTTGGAAGCCCAAAGTGCTTCAAAGAATCCCAATTTCTATTACTACGGTTGCCGGTGGTCCCTATGATGATTTTTTTACAAACGAAGGGTTTCTAAACTATCGTTATCGCGGAACCGACGTAAACCACAGGGATAATGTGGGACTGCGCGAAGCAATGCAAAAACAAATTCCCCTTATATATTTCCACGGGATTGTCAAAGGCAAATATCTTGCGGTCTGGCCGGTTTTTGTCATCGGTGACAACCCGGAAACGCTGTCGTTTACACTGGCGGCAGATGAACACATATCGGTAGCACAGTACTTGAATGCTTCGCATACCGCAGATATTCCAAAAGTATCGGATGAAAGTACATATCATAAACGAAGCTATATCACCTCTACTGTGAAACAAAGACTGCATCAGAAGTCTTTCCGGGAGAGAGTCCTTGAAGCATACAGGCAGCAGTGCACCTTTTGTAAGTTAAGGCACGCCGAGCTACTTGATGCGGCCCATATTATACCGGACTCCGAAGAACTGGGCGAACCATTGGTAAACAACGGCCTATCCCTATGCAAAATACATCATGCCGCATTTGACAGCAATATTATCGGGGTAAACCCTGATTACCAAATTAAAGTAAGGGAAGATATCCTGTTGGAAAGGGACGGGCCAATGCTGCAGTACGGGTTTCAGCAGCTGCATGATAATAAGATAATTCTCCCGCGGAACAAAGCGCTTTGGCCGGACCAGGAAAGGCTGGAAATTCGATTTGAAAAATTCGTTAAAGCGGGATAAATCTTACTGATAAGATACAAGAAACGTTCCTGATAATGTTTGCTGCAGGATTTCTCCAAGAAATCGTCTGCGCCTCCATATAAGGAATTGTAACTCACAGAAAACAATGGCATAATAATGCACATAATTATGATATAATAATGATATACAGATTAATAATAAGGAGCGATTATTATGCCACAAATCAGACCCATTACAGATTTGAGAAATACTAATAAGATATCGGAATTATGTCATAAACAGGATGAACCCGTTTTTATAACCAAGAATGGTTACGGTGACCTGGTCATTATGAGTATTGAGACATATGAACGTAAACTTGCTCTCGTTGAAGTCTATAAAAAACTCGCTGAGGCAGAGGCCCAGATTAAAGAAGGGATACCCCTGCTTGACGGGGACGAGGTTTTTAACAAAGTGAGGAGCAAATATGCCGGGAAAAAAGCATTCTAAGACTAAAGGATTTCCCTTATCCGTGCAGCCACGTTTCCGATGACCTGCCAAAAGCAAAGGGCTATCGCAAACTGGTTGTTGACAACTATATAGCCTTCTATTTAGCGGATGAAACAGAGCGCTTTATAATTATTATGCGAATACTGTATGGAGCCAGAAAATATCAAGGCCTGCTTTAGGGTTGGATTGACAAATAAACAGTCCAGGTATTTTTGTTTGGGTATTCATATATTCTGCACTGTCTTTTCTGGGAGCAGGGTTAGTTTGTTTTGCCGGGAGGGAAAAGGATTAGGCATACGGCAAAAATAAGTGGAGGCATATCCAAATGGTTGAAAGGGTGTTTTGGACCAATCCGTATCTTAGGGAAATAGAAGCAAGGATTACAGGCGCGGAAGGCAGCGCTGTAACCATTGACCGCACCATAATATATCCTTTTTCGGGAGGACAGGAATCCGACGAGGGGACCATTGGGGGTTATCCGGTGCTTAAGGCCGAACTATCCGGCGGGGAGATTTTTTATATCCTGGAGCGGGGCCATACCCTTAAGAAGGGTGACCGGGTAACGGTTAAGATTGACTGGGACAGGAGATACAAGCTCATGCGGCTTCACTTTGCCACCGAAATCGTTTTGGAGCTTGTTAACCAAAGCTATGGCAGCCCGGAAAAAATAGGGGCCCACATATCAGAAGACAAGGGCAGGCTGGACTTTGCCTGGGACGGCAATATCGCGGAAACCTTTGAGCTGCTGCAGTCTGAGCTGAGAAGGATAATAGACGCCGATTTGGAAATTATAAGCGATTTTGATGATGCTGCGAAGAGGATTAGGTACTGGCAGATAGACGGCTTCGCGAAGGTACCGTGCTGCGGGACGCACCTGGAAAGAACCGGCGAGATAGGACAAGTGGCGCTGAAACGAAACAACAGGGGCAGGCTAAAGGAAAGAATAGAAATCACGCTTGTTGAATAACAAACAGAAAACAAGGGATGATGCCGAACACATCTCAGATGCCAAAGAGGCAATGCATGTCCTTGAAGGAAGCAATATTACCGCCGAAGGAACAATATTTACCTATGAAAAGGACGCATGCGTATATAAAATATATTTATCATCCGACGATTATACCCTAAGTGAAAAGGATATCCAAGCGAAGGGAACAAGGATAAAATAAAATCAAGGGAACGGCCTGCCGGTTAGACAACAGAACCGTCCCCGTGTCTTTGTGTCTTTTATTTTGCGGTGAGGAAGTTTTCTATTTCATATTCGTCCAGTTTTTCCTGGTACCAGGTGTTGAATTCGGCCTGGACCTTGCCGTCGAACAGTATTCCTTCAATCTGTTCTTTGCTCTGTTCATAGTTTGCTTCCTGCTCTTCCACCGCAAAGGATTCCTTGTTTTGCTCGAAATATTCCTTCATTTCCTCTTCGGTTATGGAGATCCTGGGCTTTAACAGTGCTTGAATCTTCAGGTTCATCTCAATATCCTCTTTCATGCCCTCGGTTGAATAACCATACATGCCCATGATTTGCTCGAAGGCCTCCAGGCCGCCGTACTGCTCCGCTATTTGTTCCATTTCCTCGTCAATGGCTTGGTCCGACACCCGGATATCCTGCTTTTCCACTTCCATTTCAACTATTTTTTTCATAATCAGAACATCAAGGGCCTGCTGTCCACCCTGTTTAACCATAGCATCGTACAGCTCGTCCTTGGTGATGGATTTGCCCTCCACGTTGGCCACCACTTCTTGACTGTTTGAACAGGCGGCCGCAAAAACAGTTACCGTTAGCAAAACTACGGCCAGTATCGCTTTGTATACCTTTGGGTTCCTTTGTGTTTTATCCATGCTGCATCTCCTCCTTCATCATAATTTATAATAGCGCCCTGCAGGTCATTTATCAGTTTTGTTTCAAACAGTTAATAGTATAAAGCATTTTGGGACAAAAATAAACCGATGCTGCCCGAAACCGGTGAAAATGTTAGAAAAATTAAGAGATTACCTGTATACTTTAATGAGAAACTAAGATTTATTCAAGCAACGGCAGGCTGCAAAAACAAAAGACTACATATGGAGGTATCAAAATGAGCAAAGTATGGTTCAGCTCCCTTGAGGACAACGCGAAGCATGAAGCAGTAGCGGCAAAACTGGCGGGGCTGTATAAAGCCGCGGGTTTTGAAAGTATATTCGAAAAGGACGAGTTGGTGGCGGTGAAAATCCATTTCGGTGAAAAGAACAATACCGGACACATAAAACCGCAGTGGATAAAACCGCTGCTGGATAATGTAAAGAAAAGGAAATGCAAACCCTTCCTGACGGATACAAACACTCTGTACCGGGGCGAACGCCAGAATTCGATAGACCATATAATACAGGCACATAAACACGGGTTTGGAATGGATGCGCTGGGAGTGCCGGTTATTATTGCCGACGGTCTTCTGTCCAAGAACTATTCGGAGGTGCCGGTTGGGGGAGAATGCTTTGAAACGGTCAAAATAGCCAACGATATACTGCACAGCCACTGTCTGGTGGTTTTGAGCCATGTGACCGGGCATATTCTGACCGGCATGGGAGCGGCAATAAAGAACCTTGCAATGGGTACCGCGCCAAGGAGCGGTAAACAGATCCAGCACTCGGATGTAAGGCCGCAGGTAAAAGCGGAAAAATGCAGGGCATGCGGACTGTGTATAGAATGGTGCCCGAAGGATGCAATCCGGATATATGACGGTGCAGCCCGGATAGATACGGAAAAATGCTACGGGTGCGGAGAGTGTATTGCCACCTGCCGTTACCAGGCAATCAGGCATTCGTTCAAGGATACAAGCGGCGAGCTGCAGAAGAAAATGGCGGAATACGCCCTTGGCGCCGTGAAGGGTAAAAGGGACAAATGCTGCTATTTCAATTTTCTTACCCATGTTACCAAGGAATGCGACTGTATGAACAAAGCGCAGGATAAAGTAACCGGTGATATCGGCATACTGGCGTCCTATGACCCGGTGGCAATAGATAAGGCTTCCGCAGACCTTTTAAGGGAAAAGAACAAAGGTGACCTTTTTAAGAAGCTGTGGCCCGAAAACGATTACAGCCTTCAGATAAAGCATGCCGAAAAACTCGGACTGGGGTCGGGCAGCTATGAATTGGTATGGGTGGATTGAACCCGGTTTAAGCTCGCTTCAGCATCCAGGAACCTTTCGAGGGTTTCGGCTGACAGCCCTGCCATAACCTCTTTCCTCATTTCGGCCGCAATTTTAGCGCGGCCCTTCTTTTTTGTCTCAGGGTCAAGGGATGAAAACTCAATTTTTTTGTTCCTGTAATAAAGGTCCATATCGACAAAACGCCGGCCCCGGCCGTCGAACTCAAGGCCAAGCAGCAGCATTTTAAGCCTTTTGGGCGGCAGCAGGCTGAATATCCTTACCTGGTATGCTGCCACCGAATACAGCACCAGTGCATGGTCCCGGGTCCACTGCTGGCCCAGTGCAAACCCCGGTTCAAGGTCCGAAAAAACCAGCATCAGCCGTTCAAGGTGCTGCATGTAATGTCCGTTTGCATCATATATGTTTATCCTGTATTCATACCACTGGGTGTCGGCAAGGCTTTCGGTGATATATCTTACCGCATCCCGCCTTATATTCCTGTGCATAGCCGGCACCGGAGTGTTTACCAGCAAAAAGGGCAGTCCCCAGCGGTCACCGGGGATATACCTGTTGATGGGTTTTTCGGTAAAGGCAATCAGCGTGTCCTCGCTTTCACCCTGGCTTATGCCGTCGCTGAAGGAAAGTATTCTGCCGCTGTACTCTTCCCTGATACGTTCAATAATCGAATGTCCTTCCTCCGGAATACGCATGATTAAAAGCCCCGGGCCCAGCTGCGCTTTTTCAATCAGCCCTGTCTTGCCGTCGTTTAGAATATTAATAAGTACAGCCGATGCGCTGCAGGGCACGTGTAATATGGAATAGGCGTCATCGGCCTTTGTTGTATTAAGGCCGGTGGGGGTTATGAATAACAGTGTGCTGTCTTCCGAAGCTTCCTTCAATGCACTGTTCAGTGCAATTATTTCGCTGTCCAGGCATTGGACCAGGTATTCCTCCAGTTCCCTGTGCCTGGCGGTCCTTAAAAAGAGCAGCCTTGAACTCATTCTTGTGAAAATCATGGGCATCCTCCTCAAATCAAAGTCGGCGGGTTTTCCCTGTATTTCCTGTAGCGGTTTGTTCCGCAGGGATACTTAAGGTTGAATACTTCGCCGGACGGAAGCAGTATAACACTGATGCCTGTTACACCGTTCAAATACATGGCACTGCCGCTGTTTTCAGGTATAGCGTCGTTATGGCCGTACAGCTTGTATTTAGCTTCTTCCGGCAGGTCTGACACATAGTGTGCGGCACCGAAACTGCGGCCTTCAATATTTATAACCGAACCGGGTTGAAGTATCTCACCCGGTGGAACTGCGCTCCTTATAAACTGGATCGAATCGTGGTTGCCCGGTACTATATAAAGCCGGGGTGTGCTTTGGGCAAGCTGCCTGATAAAGGGCCCGGCGGCCTGAATGTACCGGTCACGGCACCCGGGATTGTCGCCAAGCTTTATGTCATCTGCAATATCTCCGGTATGTACAATCACATCGGGTTTAATTTCCGCCAGCATTTTGACCAGAGCGGGGTATATGGGAGAGGGGGTGTCACTCAGGTGCAGCACCTTGAACTGCGCAGAGCACAGCAGTTCCTTTGGCATATAAATTTCGCTGCAAAGCAGTTTTTTTATCCTTCCAAGCCCGAGGCCCATTATTATTCTCCCCTTTCAGTCAAAGCGCAGCCAAAGCGGCGGGCCGGTTTCCGGCGCTGCCGCTTGCGGGCGTCAGCTTTTATATCATTATAGCAGAAAAGTGCGCTTTGTTTTATACTTTTTCCTGCAAGCTAAGCCTTCGGTGAGGGACGGGATACAAAACCTTAAAGGTTATTTTGTTAAATTATCATTTATTATGAAGGAAACTGCATATCTTGGAAGAAATACTATATTACTGCTAATATTTTTATTTGGGATGTAAAACAGGTGAGGGGGGCGGCAGATACATGTTTTTCAAAAGGGACAGCACAAAAGCAAAAAAAGGGTCTTTGCAGCAGGTGGAGGATACATTAAAAACCGCTGCGAAGGATAATGACGACAGGCTTTCACTGATGAAGCATAACCAGGAATGCATTGTAATTAGGATCGGCAACAAGATAGAAGAGGCGGGGTACATATCCGAGAGCCTCATAGACATGATAGGCAATATAAACGGGTACGTGGAATTCCAGATGAATACCATCGAAAAGGTCACCAATGAAATGGGCAATTATT
>Ga0334893_1003474_pt1 | contig 9988 bp, 6 predicted proteins | sample GraSluR3_MG_5_FD_207218 | JGI IMG/M metagenome (GOLD analysis project Ga0334893, IMG submission 207218) | Sludge microbial communities from methane-producing bioreactor in Wageningen University, Netherlands - Granular Sludge_09_05-R3 | ecosystem: Engineered > Bioreactor > Anaerobic > Unclassified ...
TATAAATAGAAGTGCAGTGGGAGGGATTATCCCGCTAAACCACATTGAAATGAGGAGGTGGAATTATGGCAAAAAAAGTCATAGCTCTAGTTAAATTACAAATTCCAGCTGGAAAGGCAACACCAGCTCCACCTGTAGGTACCGCGTTAGGACCTCACGGAGTAAACATTATGCAGTTTACAAAAGAGTTCAACGCCAAGACTGCAGACCAGGTAGGAATGATCATACCTGTAGTATTAACTGTATATGCAGACAGATCATTTACATTTATCACAAAGACACCACCAGCACCAGTTCTTATTAAGAAGGCTGTTGGAATTGACTCAGGTTCAGGAGAACCTAACAAGAAAAAAGTTGCTAAGATATCAAAAGCTGATCTGGAAGAGATAGCTAAGATTAAAATGCCAGACCTTAATGCAGGTTCAATTGAAGCAGCCATGAGCATGGTAGCTGGAACTGCAAGAAGCATGGGCGTTGAAGTAGAAGAATAATAAATAGTGGGAGAAATTTTTCGTTAATACCACAAGGAGGTTTTTTAGTATGCCAAAGAGGGGTAAGAATTATCAAGAGAGCATAAAACTTGTTGACAGAAGCAAGCTTTATGATACATTGGATGCTATTGAGCTGGTACAGCAGACTTCAAAAGCCAAGTTTGACGAAACCGTTGAGCTTGCAGTAAGACTTGGAGTTGACCCGAGACATGCAGACCAGCAGGTAAGAGGCGCTGTTGTTTTGCCACATGGTACTGGTAAGACAAGCAGGGTTCTTGTAATAGCAAAAGGTGAAAAGGTTAAGGAAGCAGAGGATGCAGGCGCTGATTTCGTCGGTGGAGATGAAATGGTTGCAAGAATCCAAAATGAAGGTTGGATGGACTTCGACGTTGTGGTTGCAACTCCAGATATGATGGGTGTTGTAGGTAGAATTGGTAGAATCCTTGGACCAAAGGGTCTTATGCCTAACCCTAAATCAGGAACTGTTACATTTGAAGTTGAAAAGGCAGTTAATGAGATCAAGGCAGGTAAGGTTGAGTACAGAGTTGACAAGGCTAGTATCGTACACGTGCCAATAGGCAAGGTGTCATTTGGTACTGAGAAGCTTAGAGAGAACTTCATGGCAATCATGGATGCTCTAAACAAGGCAAGACCAGCCGCTGCAAAGGGTAGATATATGAGGACGGTAACAATTTCAAGCACAATGGGTCCTGGAATCAAATTAAATCCAGGAAAACTTACTGACTAGTTGACAAGAGTAGTTGTTGCTGATATAATCATCAATGTTAATTAAATAAAGAACCGCAGACAGTAGGAGCCAAAAGGCTTAATGCCCTACCGAGGTGAGATATATCTAATCTGGAATTAGGGTCTCTGCGTGTCTGCGTATGAGACCTTTATTTTATACCCGTACAGGAGGTGAAGATAATATGAAGGAACATACCCTTCAAGCCAAATCAAAGATAGTTGAGGAGATTAAAGAAAAGATCGAATCATCACAATCCATGATTTTGGTTGACTACAGAGGACTTGACGTAGCAGAGTTGACCGAGCTTAGAAAGCAGTACAGAGAGGCCGGAGTCGACTACAAGGTATATAAGAACACAATGATGAGATTTGCATTCAAGGACCTGGGCCTGGAAGAATTCAATGAATTCCTTAAAGGACCTTCAGCGGTGGCTTTTGGATTGGACGATCCAGTGGCTGCAGCAAAAGTTACATCAGAATTCGCCAAGAAAAACGACAAGCTTGAGATAAAGGCTGGAATCGTTGATGGTAAGATAATTGATGTTAACGGAGTTAAGAGTCTTGCAGACCTACCATCAAAAGAGGTGCTTGTTGCACAGGTACTTGCTGGTATGAACGCACCAGTTCAAGGATTCGCGAACGTACTTCAAGGTACGATCAGAGGTCTTGCTATAGTTCTAAACGCTATAGCTGAAGAGAAGGCAGCATAAATAAAATAAAAAAATTCGGAGGGATAAATAAAAATGGCAAGTGAAAAAGTATTAAACCTAATTGAAGAAGTAAAAAGTTTAACAGTATTGGAGCTTTCAGAAGTGGTAAAGGCTCTAGAGGAAGAGTTCGGAGTAAGCGCAGCGGCTCCAATGGCAGTAGCAGCAGCTCCTGCAGCAGCAGCTGAAGCAGCGGCTGAAGAGCAGACAGAGTTTGATGTAATCCTTTCATCAGCTGGTGGAGAGAAAATCAAAGTTATCAAGGCTGTAAGAGAGATCACAGGTCTTGGACTTAAAGAAGCAAAAGAGCTTGTAGACAACGCACCAAAGCCAATTAAAGAAGGCGCAAGCAAAGAAGAAGCTGAAGAGCTTAAAGCTAAGCTTGAAGAAGTAGGAGCATCTGTAGAAGTTAAGTAATCGAAGAATAGAAAGTGGCTTTCATCATGAAGGCCACTTTTTTTCACTAAAAATCACCTAAAAAGTTTGACATCAATCCAGGTGTATGATAGTATAATATATTGCATAATAATGATTATAATGGGCATACTATACTGAGATTTAGAACCTGTTATTTTCAGTTGACCGATGAGTTGGTACCACCAAAAGCTGGAGCTTTTGGCTATTTTAGTTTAATGAGGGGTGAAGTTTTAATGGTACATCCTGTAACATTTGGTAAGCGGGTCAGGATGAGTTATTCCCGCATCGATGAAGTACTTGATCTGCCTGATTTGATTGAGGTGCAGAAATCCTCCTACGATTGGTTTCTGTCAGAAGGATTAAGAGAGGTTTTTGATGATATCTCCCCAATCCAGGATTACACTGGTAACCTGATTTTGGAATTTGTGGATTACCACATTGGAGAAGCCGTCAAGTACGATGAGCACGAGGCAAGAGAGAGGGACGCTAACTATTCAGCACCCTTGAAGGTTAAGGTTAGACTTATAAACAAGGAGACCGGTGAGGTAAAGGAACAGGAAGTCTTCATGGGCGACATGCCTTTGATGACAGACAAGGGAACATTTATCATAAACGGTGCAGAAAGGGTAGTTGTAAGTCAGCTGGTAAGATCACCTGGAGTATATTATGTAGAATCAATTGACAAATCAGGTAAGAGCCTGTTTTCATCAACCCTGATTCCGAACCGTGGAGCTTGGCTGGAGTATGAAACTGACTCCAACGACATTGTCTATGTCAGAATTGACAGGACCAGGAAAGTTCCAATAACTACTCTAATGAGAGCTCTTGGCATAGCAACAGATAGCGAAGTTATAGACGTATTGGGTGAGACTGAGCAGCTTTTGACCACCTTGGAGAAGGATGCAACCAATACTGAAGAGGAAGCACTTCTAGAAATATACAAGCGTCTAAGACCTGGTGAACCACCAACAGTGGACAGTGCCAGAAGCTTGTTGACCAATCTGTTCTTTGACCCAAGAAGATATGATCTTGCCAAGGTCGGGAGATACAAATTCAATAAAAAATTAGCCCTTTATAACAGAGTTGCCGGTAATCGTGCCGCTCATGACGTAGTCAACCCTGAGACAGGAGAGATCCTGGCGGAAAAGGGAGAGAGAATAACAAGGGATAAGGCAATAGAAATTGAAAACAGCGGAATAAATTCAATGAAGCTGCTGATGGATGATGGCAAGGAGATAAAGGTGCTTTCCAACAACTTTGTGTTTCCTGAGGCGTTTGACCTGCCATTTTCCCTAAAGGAGCTTGGACTTAGGGAAAGGGTATACTATCCTCTGATGAAGGAGCTTATAGAGGCATTCCCAGACGAGGAAGAGTTGAAGGAAGCAATCAAGGACAGAATAAAGGAATTGTCCCCTAAGCATATTATAGTTGATGATATCATCGCCAGCATCAATTATGAATTCAATCTTTTCTATAATATAGGTGGGACGGATGACATAGACCATCTTGGAAACAGGAGACTTAGAAGTGTTGGTGAGCTTTTGCAGAACCAGTTCAGAATAGGTCTTGCAAGGATGGAGCGTGTCGTCAGGGAAAGGATGACAATCCAGGACATCGAGGTGGCAACTCCACAAGCCCTAATAAACATCAGGCCTGTAGTTGCATCAATAAAAGAGTTCTTTGGAAGCAGTCAGCTGTCTCAGTTCATGGACCAGACAAATCCATTGGCAGAGCTGACCCACAAGAGAAGAATGTCCGCTCTTGGACCTGGTGGTTTGAGCAGGGACAGGGCAGGCTTTGAGGTAAGGGACGTACACAACTCACACTATGGTAGAATGTGTCCTATTGAAACGCCTGAGGGTCCAAACATAGGACTTATAACTTCTTTGACAACCTATGCGAGAATCAATGAGTACGGATTCATTGAAGCCCCATACAGAAGGGTGAAAAACGGCCAGGTTACCGGTCATATTGACTACCTGACAGCAGACATCGAGTATGAGATGATAATCGCTCAGTCAAACGAGAAGCTGGACAAGGAAAGCAGATTTGTCAACAACAGGATAATAGCCAGAGGCAAGCTTGGAATAGTTGACATTTTCAACCCTGAGGACATTGAATACATGGATGTATCCCCAAGACAGATAGTATCTGTAGGTACGGCAATGATACCTTTCCTTGAGAACGACGATGCCAACAGAGCCTTGATGGGTGCAAACATGCAGAGACAGGCTGTTCCATTGCTCAAGACAGAGGCTCCAATAATCGGAACCGGAATTGAGTACAAGGCTGCCAAGGACTCGGGTGTTGTAATAGTGGCAAAGGACTCGGGAGTGGCCGAAAAGGTTACTGCTGATGAGATTCAGATCAGAAGAGACAAGGACAACCAAATCGATAAATATAGATTGTTGAAATTCAAGAGATCCAACCAGGGAACCACAATAAATCAAAGACCTATGATCAAGCAGGGTGAAAAGATTGCAGCTGATCAGATAATTGCTGACGGACCGAGCACCGACCAAGGTGAGATTGCACTTGGAAAGAACCTGCTGATAGCATTCATGACCTGGGAAGGATACAATTACGAGGATGCCATTCTCCTTAATGAAAGATTGGTAATAGAGGATGTATTGACCTCGGTTCATATTGAAGAATACGAGTCAGAGGCAAGAGACACCAAGCTTGGACCGGAGGAAATCACCAGAGATATTCCAAACGTGGGCGAGGAAATGCTTAAGGACCTTAATGAAAGAGGAATCATCAGGATTGGAGCCGAGGTTAAAGCCGGAGATATTCTGGTGGGAAAGGTTACTCCAAAGGGAGAAACAGAACTTACCGCAGAGGAAAGACTACTAAGGGCAATATTTGGTGAAAAAGCCAGAGAAGTAAGGGATACCTCATTGAGGGTACCTCATGGTGAAACTGGTATAATAGTGGATGTGAAGATTTACTCAAGAGACAATGGAGACGAGCTTCCACCTGGAGTTAATCAAATGGTAAGGGTATATGTGGCTACCAAGAGGAAGATCAACGTTGGAGACAAGATGTGTGGTAGACATGGTAACAAGGGTGTTATCTCAAGGATCCTTCCTGAGGAGGACATGCCTTACATGCCTGACGGAACGCCTGTTGATGTAGTTCTTAACCCGCTGGGAGTACCTTCGAGGATGAACCTTGGACAGGTACTTGAAGTCCACCTTGGGCTTGCAGCGAAAAAGTTGGGAATGTATGTTGCAACACCGGTATTTGACGGAGCCAATGAGGAAGACATCATGGTCAAGCTTAATGAGGCTGGCTATCCGGAAAACGGAAAGATTGAACTAAGGGATGGACGTACGGGAGATTCCTTTGCGAACCCTGTAACAGTTGGTTACATGTATATGCTTAAGCTTCACCATCTGGTTGATGACAAGATACATGCAAGATCAACCGGACCATATTCCTTGGTAACACAGCAGCCTCTGGGAGGAAAAGCCCAGTTTGGTGGTCAGAGATTCGGAGAGATGGAGGTATGGGCACTTGAGGCATACGGTGCATCACATACACTTCAGGAAATCCTAACTGTTAAATCTGACGACATTGTAGGAAGAGTAAAGACCTACGAGGCGATTGTGAAGGGCGAGAATATTCCTGAACCTGGAATACCTGAATCCTTCAAGGTTCTAATTAAAGAGCTTCAGTCACTTGCACTTGATGTGAAGGTAATCGGAGAGGAAATCGGCGAGATCGAGCTGAAGGAATCCATAGATGACGACCTTACAGACCTGGACCTGATTGGTGACAACACACCTAGGGAAAAGCTGTTTGTAGATGACAGAGGCGAAGAAGAGGAAGAGGATGACCAGGAGGAGACGGGAGAAGACAGAGAGAAGAGCTCAGCAGAGGAAATTCCCGCAGGATTTATAATTGAGGAAGAAGACAATGACTCTGACTCCTACAGTGATGAGGATATGGATTAAGCTATTAACAAACTTTATTATGAAAGGAGAGAACGCTCCTTGTTTGAATTAAACACATTTGATTCAATTAAAATTGGGCTAGCTTCTCCAGAGAAGATCAGACAATGGTCAAAGGGAGAAGTAAAAAAACCGGAAACAATAAATTATCGTACACTTAAACCTGAAAAAGAGGGTTTGTTCTGCGAAAAGATATTCGGACCTACAAAGGACTGGGAATGTCATTGCGGAAAATACAAGAGAGTTAGATACAAGGGAGTAGTCTGTGACAGGTGTGGAGTTGAAGTCACAAAGGCAAAGGTAAGAAGAGAGAGGCTTGGACATATCGAGCTTGCAGCTCCAGTATCACACATTTGGTACTTCAAGGGAATCTCAAGCAGGATGGGACTGATTCTTGATATGAGCCCAAGGGCTCTTGAGAAGATTCTATACTTTGCATCCTACGTGGTGATTGAGCCGGGGGATACGCCAATGTATGAAAAGCAGCTTCTTACAGAAACCGAATACAGGGATGCAGTGGATAAATACCACAACAGCTTCAGGGCCATGATGGGTGCTGAGGCAGTAAGGTCACTGCTTGAGAAAATAGACCTGGAGGCGGAATCAAAGGAGCTGAGGGCACAGCTTAAGGATGCAACAGGACAGAAGAAGGTAAGGATAACAAGAAGGCTTGAGGTGGTTGAAGCATTCAGAAACTCAGGAAACAGACCCGAGTGGATGGTCCTTGATGTAATTCCTGTAATTCCACCAGACCTGAGACCTATGGTCCAGCTGGACGGAGGAAGATTTGCAACATCAGACCTTAATGACCTTTACAGAAGGGTAATCAATAGAAACAACAGACTCAAGAGACTTCTGGACCTGGGAGCTCCCGATATCATTGTAAGAAATGAGAAGAGGATGCTTCAGGAGGCAGTGGACGCCCTTATAGACAACGGCAGAAGGGGAAGACCTGTAACGGGTCCTGGAAACAGACCTCTGAAATCACTGTCAGACATGCTTAAGGGTAAGCAGGGTCGTTTCAGACAGAATCTTCTAGGTAAAAGGGTTGACTACTCAGGACGTTCAGTTATCGTAGTCGGTCCGGAGTTGAAGTTTTATCAGTGTGGTCTTCCAAAGAAGATGGCATTGGAGCTATTTAAGCCATTTGTAATGAAAAAGCTTGTCTCGGACGGGCATGCACACAATATAAAGAGTGCCAAGAGAATGGTTGAGAGGATCAAGCCACAGGTTTGGGATGTGCTTGAAACTGTAATAAAGGACCATCCGGTTCTTCTAAACCGTGCACCAACGCTTCACAGACTTGGAATCCAGGCATTTGAGCCTGTTCTGGTTGAAGGCAAGGCAATAAAGCTTCACCCCTTGGTATGTACGGCATACAATGCTGACTTTGATGGTGACCAGATGGCGGTCCACGTACCTTTGTCATCTGAAGCTCAGGCCGAAGCAAGACTTCTTATGCTTTCGACAAACAATATCCTTGCACCTAAGGATGGAAAGCCAATAACCACTCCTTCACAGGACATGGTGCTGGGTGCCTACTACCTGACAGTATACAGGGAAGGGGAGCATGGAGAAGGAAAGATATTCAAGGATTACGACGAGCTGATTCACGCATACGCAAATGGCGATGTGGGAATGCACGCCAAGGTTAAGGTAAGGATGAAGCTGGATGCGGATGACAGAGGACAGCTTGTTGAAAGTACAGTTGGTAGATTCATATTCAATGAGAACCTGCCGCAGGATCTTGGTTTTGTAGACAGGGCTGTTGACAAATACGGTCTTGAGATTGACAGGGTCGTTGACAAGAAACAGCTTGGAGTAATAATCGACAAGTGCTTCAGGAAACACGGAAACTCTGTAACAGCTGAAATTCTTGACCATATCAAGACAATGGGCTTCAAGTACTCAACAATCGGAGCCATTTCAATCTCAATGGGTGACGTAGTCATTCCTGAAGAGAAGTATGAAATGATCAAGAAGGCTGAGGTTGTAGTAGACAGATTCGAGAAATCCTACAGAAGAGGACTTATCTCAGACGAAGAAAGATACGAGAGGGTCATTGAGACCTGGAACCAGACAACTGAGGATGTAACGGAAATCCTGATGGATGGTCTTGACCCCATGAACAATATATATGTAATGGCGATCTCCGGAGCGAGAGGTAGCAAGAACCAGATAAGACAGCTGGCAGGTATGCGTGGACTTATGGCAAGTGCATCAGGTAGGACAGTTGAGGTGCCAATCAAGTCCAACTTCCGTGAAGGACTATCAGTTCTTGAGTTCTTTATATCGACACACGGTTCCAGAAAGGGACTGGCTGATACGGCCCTTAGGACGGCAGACTCAGGTTATCTTACAAGAAGACTTGTAGATGTCAGCCAGGATGTAATCGTAAGGGAAGAGGACTGCGGAACCGACCAGTATTTCCTTGTTAAGGCCTATAGGGACGGCAAGGAGATTCTAGAGGAGCTTAGGGACAGAATCGACGGAAGATATACCTTCGAGGATATTGTAAATCCTGAAACTGGGGAGATAATCGTCAAGGAAAATGAGATGATCACAGCAGAGCAGGCTGACTTCATCCAGGAGATTGGAATAGAGGAAGTCAAGGTAAGATCCGTTCTTGGTTGTAAAGCCAAGTTTGGAGTATGTGCCCACTGCTATGGACGAAACCTTGCAACAGGCAAGGAAATGCACATCGGTGAAGCTGTTGGTATCATTGCTGCACAGTCAATCGGAGAGCCGGGAACACAGCTGACAATGAGGACCTTCCACACGGGAGGGGTTGCGGCGGCCGCTGACATCACCCAGGGTCTTCCAAGGGTTGAGGAGCTTTTCGAAGCTAGAAAGCCAAAGGGACTTGCGGTCATATCAGAGATTGACGGTACCGTTAGCATAAATGACAACAAGAAGAGAAAAGAAGTTGTGGTTACAAACGAGGATGGAGAAGAGGCCAGATACAACATCGTATTCGGCTCAAGACTCAAGGTCAGGGAAGGCGACGTAATAGAAGCCGGAGATGAGTTGACGGAAGGATCTGTCAATCCTCATGACATTCTAAAAATAAAAGGCGTAAAAGGAGTACAAAATTATATTGTAAAGGAAGTACAAAGGGTATATAGACTACAGGGTGTAGATATAAACGACAAGCACATTGAGATCATCGTTCGGCAGATGCTGTCAAAGGTTAAGATTGAATCAGCCGGTGACACGGATCTGTTGCCAGGAAGCCTTGTAAACGTAATGGAATTTGAAAATACAAACAAGAAGGTTGTAGAGGAAGGCGGAGAGCCTGCAGTGGGAAGAAAGACATTGCTTGGAATAACCAAGGCGTCACTTGCTACAGATTCATTCCTTTCAGCGGCATCCTTCCAGGAGACAACCCGAGTACTGACTGAGGCAGCAATTAAAGGTAAAGAGGATTTCCTATTGGGTCTAAAGGAAAATGTAATCATCGGTAAGCTTATACCTGCTGGTACAGGCATGAGAAGGTACAAGAATGTACAGGTCATAGATGATGAGATAATTACCCAGGAGGAGGAAAATTTAGTTGACACAGATATTCTGCAGTGATAGAATACTATAGTGTGCAAACTTTAGAAGACTCTTGATGACATAAAGATTATGTGGTCTTTTGGCCACATAATCTTTGATATGTTTAAAGGAG
>Ga0334893_1003476_pt1 | contig 9982 bp, 8 predicted proteins | sample GraSluR3_MG_5_FD_207218 | JGI IMG/M metagenome (GOLD analysis project Ga0334893, IMG submission 207218) | Sludge microbial communities from methane-producing bioreactor in Wageningen University, Netherlands - Granular Sludge_09_05-R3 | ecosystem: Engineered > Bioreactor > Anaerobic > Unclassified ...
TCTTTCAATGCCCTTGCGTATTATATGAGCATGACCTTCTTTATCCTTTCTTGCTAAAGCTAAAATTGCTTCTTTAACAACCTTGGGACTTGGGTCATCTAGATATTTCAAGAGTGATTCAATTTTATTTTCCGATAAAGTTGACAGTTTTTTTACCGCAAGGCTACGGACTTCCTGATCTTCATCTACTAATGCCTTATATATAATTTCATTAATTTCCGGGACTCCATCTGGGATTGCTTGTAAAGCCAACTCCCTCTTACGTGAGTCATCACTATCTAAAAATCTTTTTACTTCTGGGTACATGGAAGTTTGTCTAATATGCCCCGCCAGTTCCAAGCCAACTAATTGTTTAATAGAATCATTACTATCCAGAGCCATCCGCAAAGGCAACAAATCAGCCTTGCTCAAAAGTTGCCCCAAGTTGAAACTAACAATTTCCGTGGCACGAACCGCGTTACTATATAGACTGTTAAGGAGAGACGTAAGGTATAGTTTCTTTTGTTTCCATGTTAATATCAAATATATGATAGCCATAGTTATTCCAATTATTGATAAGCCAAGTAGGGTAATTAAACTAGAAGAATGTAATCCTGTGATCCCTGCGCTAACCAGCTTTCCTCCAGCATTAATACATCCAGCGAATAGCAAGCTTACTCCAGATCGAAGTTGTACAGGCAATAATTTATAAAAAACTTGAGACAACGTTGGCAATAAAGTATAAACAAGAATGTCCAAAGCAATATTTACAATGATAAAAACCTGAAATGCCCAATCAGTACCAGCAAGTAAACTAGAAACTATAAAAGCAAATAAAGTAATTACTCCCATACCAAGTAAGGTAAAACCAATACCCAACTTAGTAAACAATTTATTCAGGTTCAACCCTACCACTAAAGAAGCAGCATAAACCATAACTAGAAAAAGTCCATAAAAACTTGTCAGTTCATCACTATTTGGAAATTTTTCATTTGCAAGAATAAAAAAACGGTAATCAATGACATTATACAAACTCATTAACAAAATAAAACCAATCAAAGTGATTTTTAATAGTGGGGCATTCCAGACATGCTTGATAACTTCACTCATAGGAGTTCCTATATCACTCTCAGCTTCTATTCCCGCTGATAAAAAGTATTTTGAAATTACTCGCATCCAGAAAAAAATAGAAATAATCAATAATACTTGCATCATTAGAAAAGTCATTTCAGTACCATTACCTACAAATAATTTGCCAAAATTATTACCAATAAGTCCACCTATTCCACCACCAATTGTAAATATAACCGTTAGCAAAGGAAACAAGCGCTTTCCTTGCTGAAGTGTACAGGCTCCATCACCTAACATCCACATTAATGGTATTAATATCTTTAGCAAAATATCTACTGTAATGTCTAATATTGGGTAGAAATAAAGCCATTCAAAATTAAAAAGGATCATGCTAAATAGAAATATTGTTAAGCCTAAAAAAATTAATGTAATTGATATGTATAATAGTTTAATCATCTTACCTCTTACTAATTTTTGACTAATATAGCCAAGAAACCACAATTGTAAAGGTAAAAGACAAGCTTGTATTAGAAAGATTATTGGTAAATATTCTACACCAAAACGAGATATAAAAAGGCTTTTACTAGCTAATAGTCCTAATAAATAGGCAATGCCCGTTAAAAAGAAAACTGGCCCTAAATTTAATAATTTACTAAGATCATTTGTCTGAATACCCAGCAGCCGATAAATCAATTTTTTGCACTTCCTTTCTCAGGTCTATATATTATTCCTAACAAAGATAAATTTAATTATTGGTTTGTTTGTTTAAAATATTCAACAAATATTTAGACTGAAACTTATCAGATACTAAAATTTGTTTCACTGGAGGAAGCTTTAAAAAGGCACCGGTAAATGCATTCATAAATCTATGACTTGCCAGGCCTTGATTATCAAAAATAAGATTATGCAGTGTATCAGTTTCTATTGCTTCAAGAACAAGTTTATGTACTGTATTCAAGGGCGTAAATATTCTTTTTGCTCTTTTAACCATTTTAATTGCATTAACCTTACAAACACGCTGACATACACCACAACCTATACACAAATATGGATCGAAGCTAACTTTCTTTTTCCCTTCCATTTCCTGAAACTTTAAACACCCCATGGGACATACTTGAATACACTTACCACAACTTACACATTTATCATTTAATTCTGCAATAAAATTTGAAGAACTAATTGCCTGGGGAACACCCATTTTTCTTGCACCTTTTAAGGCAACACAACAGCAAGAACAGCAGTTACAAATAAAACCAACATCATTTTGCACATTTTCCGCAAACTGAACCAAATTATTTTTATAAGCTAGTTCAAGTATTTCTAGTCCTTCTTCATTTGTAATAAGCTTTGCGTATCCGTGTTTTGAAAGGGATTGAGACAAGTTATTTATTGAAAGGCATACTTCCTGGGGAGCATCACAATTTTCTCCTAAATGTTCCGCCTTATGACGACAGTAACATCTGCTTACACCAATGCTTTCTGCACTTTTTATTATTTTAGTAGCTTTTTCATAATCCAGAACATAAACTTCATCTTCAAAACTTATTGATTTTTCATTTACCAATATTCTGCCTACGGGGTTTTTTAAAGTTAATAGTTTCCTAGTAAATTCTTCTTCTTTTTCTATGTATTGGTGGAATAGTTCACTTAAAAGCTTTTGATCAAAAACCCCACCCGTTCTCATTAAGGCAAATTCAAAAAAACCAATCATTGGTGGAGGCAATACATATTTTTGTTCTTTGCCATCATTCATATCCAACAACAAGGCTTTTTCAGCAAGATTATTTAAAATATTCCTAGCTTCTTCTTCTTCCATACTCCAGATCACAGAAGCTTCTTTAGCAGAAAAAGGCTTCACCGGTAAAAGGGAAACTAAAGAAGCTTCTTCAGAAGTGAACATTATTTGTAATATTTCATAAAGTGTCTCTGATTCTGGCGCCCCCTGAGGAAAACGATTAAGTCTGTCTATGAGCTTTTTATATCCAACTCTTCCAGTTAAATGTGCCATATTATTCTCTCCAATATAGTTTTATTTGTTCTTTAGTCAAAGAATCAGCGAAATTTTCTTTCATTTTAATTAGAACCTTTAAATCCATAAGAACCATATACAATATTGCCCTGTTTTCAAACTCTTCTCTTGATACAGGTAAGGGACTTTCTTTAAATTTGATCATTAAATCTTCCAATGAGAGTAAAAGTCCTTTTGCTTCCTGAGATTCAGATAATGAATCGGACACTAATATTATAAAATCTGAAACCTCATATGCTTGCGAAGGAACAGAGGTCAACGTTTTTATTTTTAATAATATTTCTTCCAATACTTTATACTGTTGTCTTCTAAGCTTCATATATTCTAGAAAATATTTATTTTCACGAAAAAAAGTATTATTCATATTTTCTTTAGCTTGTTTTATCCCACTTTCAATATGTTTATTTAAAGACTCAAAACAAGTATCAACAAAATCAGATTTGTTTTTATTAATTATATTATTGGCAAAACAAATTAAAATATTCTTAAAATCTCTTTCAATAATTTCTTGTTCATTTCTTATAAATTTTATATTACTAGGAATGTATAAATTTAACAGTATTCCAGTTCCTGCTCCAATAAGCATCAAAAATCCTTCATTACTAATAATCAATAATGACATATCTTTTTCCAGTAAAAAATGTGTTGCTAATACAGCATTTATTGGTATAGCTTCATACATCTTTATATAATTACAACTTATTATAAATATAAGCAAAAATATTCCATAAGAAATTAAATTGTAAGAAAAAGTTTTAAAAACAATATATGAAATAAATACTGAAATAACAAATGCCAAGATTTTTCTAACTGCAGCTATCATGGTTTCTTTAGTTGTATTTTGAAGAGTTAATAATGTAATTATTCCTGCAGAAGTAAAATAGTTCAGATTGAGTGAATAAGCAATGATAATTGCAATTGTACTACCCAAGGCAATTTTTAATGCTTTTAAATATATATTAATGTTTTTCTCTCCTTTCAACCTATTCTTCAATATATTTTATCATAAACTAAAAGTGTCCATAAGCCAGGCTATGGACACTTAACAAATACTTAATCTTATTTTTTAACTAGAAAGGCAGATCCTTCATAGGTAAAATATGGTTCTGAGAAAATAATTTCTGTTTCCTTTGTCATGTTATCATCTGTTAAAGTGTAACAGAAAATGTAATCTATCTTATTTGAAGTTAATTCCATTCTGTCTGTTCCAAAACCTACAGTAACAAGTTCAAAATTAATATTTGCTTTTTCAGCTATTTTTGCTAGTAAAGCTATACTAAATCCCGTTGGGTTTCCATCTGCAGCAATATAATCCAAAGGAACCATTGATCCGGAAATACTTACTTTATAAACTGGTGCTCCCTCAATTACGGGCATCTGCACTGATTCATAATTTTTTGTAAAATCAAATTCTTCGATGTACTCTTTTTGTAATTGAGCAAGTGTTCCATCTTCTTTTAATTCTACAAGTGCAGCATTGATTTTCTCCAATTCTTCTGCTGCAGGAGAGCCAACAGCTGCTACCATTCTTGCAGAACCTGCAACCATTTTATCTGCTTCTCCAGAAAATGAAGAGTACTTTTCTGTGTTTTTAGCATATGCTCCCGCCTGAAAATCTCTTAGCCATGCCGCATCAACTTTACCTGTATCAAGAGCCATTATTAATGCTGCTTCAGATTCAAAGGATTTTACTTCCTTAAACTCTGTTTTGTAAGCTCCAGAAAACATACTAAGTAAAACATCATCAGTAACTCCAAACCATACGATAGTTCCTACATTTTTTCCTTTGAGATCTTCTACCTTTGTAATTTCTGCTTTCGCAACTTCTTCTTGGGGTTTTGAAGAACAACCGGTAACACTTACTAAAACAAAAATCAATAACAGTAATACAATACTAAACTTCTTCATTAAAATTCCTCCTTATTTAATTGTTAATCTAATTTCATTAACTCCCTCTGCATAAAAATGTTCTAATGTCTGAGTTTTACCAATAAGAATCATTTTTTGGATTTCATCCATACATTCCTCTGCAATATTAATATTCTCACCCTGATAAAAAATATATAATTTTAATTTGTTATCAGCTTCAGAATATTCTATTGTAAATTTTATGCTGGGGTTAATTTCTGAATAATATTTATCTAAAAGGACTGTTATTATTTCTTCCAGCAATAACTGGGTAGTAAAAATATATCCTTTAGAAAAACCGTACTTGCTGCAAAATCTATCCACCTGAGAAACCATCGCAATTAAATCAAAATCTTTACTGTTGATTTCATATTCAAACAGTTTAAGCTTTCTTATGAAATTAATAGTTTTATTTTTTTTAGGGTTCTGGAATATTTCTTCTGGGGTTCCCTCTTCATAAATAATTCCTTCGTCCATATAGAAAATTCTTGAAGCAATATCCTGAGCAAAATTCATTTCATGAGTTACTATGAGCATTGTTATACCTTTACCTAAAAGGCTTCTTATTATAGCCTGAACTTCACCCACCATACTAGGATCAAGGGCTGAGGTTGGCTCATCAAATAATATAATCTTAGGATCCATTGCCAGACACCGGGCTATGGCAATTCTTTGACTTTGCCCTCCGGAAAGATGCCTTGGCATTGCTTTAGCCTTTGAAGCCAGACCCACCATTTCTAATAACTCAATTCCCTTTCTTTCAGCTTCTTCCTTGGATAAACCTAAAATTTTTCTTGGGGCTAGAGTTATATTATCTATTACATTTAAATGTGAAAACAAATGAAATCCCTGATATACCATTCCCATCTTTTCTCTCATTTTATTCAAATTGCATCCTGGAGATGTAATCTCTTTATTTTCTATCCAGATCTTTCCTTCCTCCGGAATTTCCAGCATTGCCATTGTTCGTAAAAAAACACTTTTTCCACTGCCAGATCCACCAATAATACTTACACATTCTCCTTGCTCTATTTCAATACTAATTCCTTTCAATACTTTCAGATCACCAAAACTTTTATGTAAATTTTCAATTTTAATCATTGGATTACACCTCTTTTACCTATAATCCAGAAAATAAATCTTACAATATAAGCCAGACTTAAATAAATCACAATCCCAAGAAACATTGAATAAAAAGGATTACCTATTCTGCTTCCCATTCCGTTTATCATTCTTGTTAACTCTGTAACAGAAATATAACCTGCCACACTTGTCCATTGAAGCAATGAAATTATACTGCTTTCATAAACAGGTTTGGCAATATGCCAGCTTTGAGGAATTATTATGTAAAAAAACACTTTCATTTTTGAAAAGCCCAGCATTCTTGCAGCTTCTATTTCCTTTTGGTTTAAAGCTTCAATTGATGTTCTAAATATTTCTGCCATATTGGCACCTGTATTTAATGCATAACCCATTATTGCCACATATAAAGCATCTATTGGATTATCCATAAAAACAAAGAAGTACAAGAACATTAAAAGCATTACAACTGGAGTCCCTCTTAAAACTGCTATAAGAAACTGTCCAAAAAAATTTAGGGAACTAATTTTAGACATCCTAACAGCACAGATTAGTGCACCTAAAATAGTCCCAAAAAAAGTTCCCGTAATAGTAAGAATTAATGTAATTTTCAAACCTTTCCAAATACCAAGATATGCTCCACTTAAAATAACTGTATTATAAAATTCTGAGTAGATAGTTTTCATATGTAATGCTCCCCAAATAATAAGGGCAACGGTAATAACTATGAATGATATATTTATAATTTTATGCAATTTTTTGCTTAGCATACAGAACCCTCTTTATAACAATTTAAGAATCAACAATATCTAATTCTACCCTATTTTTTAGCATTATAAAATAAAGCTTCTTGTAAAATTCTTTGCAAAACCGAGGCAAATATTGCAATTACACCAGGAGCAAAAATAAAGATTATCCCCATAAGAACAACCCCTGGAGCATCATCAACTTCGCCTAAAATGAAAAAAAGAGGCATCCCCGCTAAATATATTAAGCTTATTATACTTGCAGAAATTTTTATTTTTCTCAATGAATTTACTGATAACTCAGAAAAAGCTTTGTTTTTATCAATATAAGATAATAAACGCAATCCCTGATAAAGTGCATAAAAATATGGGACTGCCGTAAAATACATAAGAGCTAAAATACTATACAAGATATAAGCCATCTTATAACTGCTTTCAGAAGCATCCTTTAAAATAACCGGTAACATAAATATTAAAATACCTATAATCGGAATTCCCATTAAAACTATTACAATCTTTAAAAATAATGTTGAAAAACTCTTCATATTTTAACTTCCTTTTTCCCTAAATAAACATATATGAACAATGCTATCAAAACCGGAATAACTGACAATAAATACATTAGACTATATCCTGTAAATTCAGATACTATCCCCCACATCACAGCACTTGAACCAATTCCTAAATCAAATCCAGAAAAGAATGTTGCATTTGCACTCCCTCTTCTTTCTGGGGGAGAAATAAGGATAGCTAAAGCCTGCAGGCTTGGTTGAACGGTTCCAAACCCAGCTCCATAAATTACTGCAGCAAAAAGAAACCATTTCAGACTCTCAGCAAAAAAAAGAATAATCATTGCCAGGCCAACCATAATAATTCCAGGGATAACAACAAAATCAAACCCTTTCATATCTGTAAGTCTGCCTGATAGTGGTCTGAATACAGCAAGAGAAAGAGCATAAACAGTAAAGAAAATTCCTATATTTACTATCCCCTTTTGTGCAGCATATAAAGCTATAAAAGATACTATAGCTCCATAAGTCATGGTTATAAAAAAGATGGTCAGGGCAGGACGAAGAGCATTTTTTTCAACTAATTTTAGTTTCTGTCCTGTTCCATTACTCTTTTTATATTTAATTAAGCTAGAAAGAAAAATTGCTATTATAAGCATCGAAAAGGAGATTCTAAACAAAACATCAAAATTATATTTACCAATAATATGAAGACCTAAAGCAGGAGCTAAAGCCATAGATATTGTTGCTGACATTCCATAATATCCCATGCCTTCTCCCATTCTTGCCCGGGGAACTATATCAGAAGCTACTGTGCTCGATGCTGTGCTGGTTAGTCCCCAACCAAAGCCATGGACAAATCTTATTGCCAGTAAAATAAACAGGGATGCCGCCCAGGTATACGAAATTACACAGGAAGCAAATACTATAAGTCCTAGAAAAAGTACAGCTTTACGGCCATAAATATCTAATGCGTGACCTGCAAATGGCCTTATAAGTAAGGCAGAAAATGTAAAAAAACCAACAACTAAACCTGCTGAAGTATTTCCCCCTCCAAGACTTTTGGCATACACAGGTAATGTTGGCATTAGCATTTGGAATCCAAGAAATGTAAAAAGATTAACTAAAGTAATTAAAATAAAATCTTTAACCCAAAGGGGTTCATGTAATATATTTTCTGCTTTCTGTTCCATTTTTATCTCCTTTTATATAAATCCTGCGATTATAACTCCCAATACTATTAGTGGTGCTGGAATTTTTTTTGATAACAGCAAAATAATAGTTATTGCCAAAATAATAAGATTATCAATTGCAAAACCATTTTTTTGCATTAGTATAAAAGCTGAAGTTACTATTAATCCCCCTGCTACAGCTGTTACTCCATTTAAAGATACTTTTATTCCTTTAATTTTTTTCAAATTTTCCCATATTGGATATATAAAATATATTAATAAAAGTCCCGGCAAAAATATTGCAAGCCCGCTGATCATACCACCCGCTGTCTGAATCAAAGTACCACTACCTCTCAAAGCCATCCCTCCCGCATAAGCACTAAAGCTAAACATTGGACCTGGCAAACCTTGGACAAGGCCAAAACCTGTCAGAAATTCCTGGCTGGTAAGATATTGTCTTACTTCAACTAAGTCAGTATACATTAATGGTACAACAACCTGACCGCCACCTATAACAAGGTAACCAAATCTATAAAAACTCTCAAATAAATGAACAATCTTATTATCCCAAGTTAATGTTAATAAAATACTTCCAACTGCAAATATTCCAAAAGCAACCAAATAAAGCCATGGAGGATTTAATTTTACAGGATTCCACAATTCTTTTTCTTTTGAATTAAAAATACTTACTGCTCCACCAATTAATAAAACCAAAGGAAAAATCCAGGGTTCTCTGATAACATATGTTATTATTGCTCCAAAAACTAACAAGGAAAAAGTAAGTCTGTCTTTTACAACTTTTCTACCAATACGCCAAGCTGCAACTATTATAAAGCCAACAGCCATTGGACCAATATAGCGAAAAGCATCTTCAGAAATATTATAATTAAATAAAATTTGTCCCATAAAAGAAAGCAATGTCATTGCAGAAAGTACAGGAAGAGCCCAAACAAGCATAGTTAATAATGCAAGCAAAGGACCGCCAACCTTATGCCCAATTGCAACTAGTGTCTGAGTACTGCTCGGACCGGGCAAAATTCCGGTTAAAGCAATAAATTCAACAAGCTCTTCTTCAGTAATATATTTCTTTTTTTCAACCAGTTGGTCAGCAAAAACACCATAATGAGCCTCTGGACCTCCATAGGCTCCAAGAGAACATATTAATACATCTTTTAAGAACTCACCCCATTTTACCTGATTTTTATTATCCAAATTTAACTCTCCTTAATAATAGAGTAAAGTTTCATATCAAGTATTTTTCCATTTTTTTCAGCATTCTTTCTTAAAGTTCCTTCCAATATAAAGCCAGCTTTTTCTAAAACTCTACAAGAAGCCATGTTAGAATTAAATGGTTCAGCAAAAATTCTTATTATATTAGTATTACTAAATACATATTGGCAAATTTGCTTTATTGATTCTGTCCCAATACCTTTTCCCCAATAATCCTCAGAAATATAATAACCTAGTTCGGCAGTTCTGTAATGGATG